>MDTB01056824.1_pt1 | contig 28014 bp, 18 predicted proteins | sample 811161 | NCBI WGS metagenome assembly MDTB01 (sample SAMN05326650, study PRJNA326480) | marine metagenome | isolation source: seawater | place: Mediterranean Sea | collected 2009
GTTATTTAATAGTTGGTTCAAAACAAATTTGAAAACCGCAACGTTTACTGAAAAACGCAAATTTATCGTTAAATTGGGCAAGATGCTCCATAAATACGGTACACCTGCCTATCGCTTAGAAGCCCACTTAATGGAAGTGGCGACTTATTTAGGTCTTAAATCCTCGTTTGTTATGTCTCCAACGTCGGTTACCTTTGTTATTTGGACGGATGGTCATGAAGATGAATATACCCATGTTGCCCGGGTTGACCCAGGCGATCACGATTTAGGTTCACTTGCGGATACCGATGACCTAGTTAATAAAATGCTCAATGGTGAACTCACGTTGCAAGAGGTTGATCAGCAACTTGATATCATTTTTGAGGCGCCAAACCCTTATAACAAAATCATAACCGGTATCGCTTTTGCCACCTCTGGCGGTGCATTTGCAATGCTAATGGGCACCAGTTGGAATGATGTTATTTGGTCTGGTTTATTAACCTTTATTGTTTACTTATTTGTATTGTGGTCGGCCCGTTCGAAACGTGTGGCTCACATGCTTGAGCCACTAGTGGCGATAGTGTCGGCCATTCTTGCTTGTGCTATTAGCGTTCATTTAGATGCACACATTAATATTCGGTTAATTGTGCTTTCTGCCATTATTGTGTTTATACCCGGTTTAGCCCTTGCACTTGGCTTAGCTGAACTGGCAGCCCGGCATTTAGTCTCGGGCACAGCACGCGTGATGGACTCGTTTATGTTGCTGTTTAAGCTCTATTTTGGGGCTTTTATTGGTATTGCTATTGGCTTTGCCTTATTTGGTCAAACCGATTTCGTACAACCTGAGCCGTTACCAAAGTGGACTGCATGGTTAGCCATATTCTTACTCTGTAGCAGCTTAATTGTGATATTTAGAACCAAGTTTAAACACGCAGCCTGGTCTATAGCCTCTGGCTTTATTGCCTATGGCACTAGTATTGGCTCTGCCATGTACTTAGATTACACACTGGGTACCTTTGTGGGCGCATTCTCTGTAGGTGTGTTTAGTAACTTATTTAATCGTGTTGCCAATGCCCCGGCCTCTATTGTGGCTATGCAAGGCCTAATTGTATTAGTACCTGGTAGCAAAACGTATATTGGTTTGAACTCACTGATTGAAGGGCAAGATTTTGTTTATGCAGAGCACATTGGTCAACAAACGTTTTTAATCTTTATGTCGCTGGTGGCCGGACTCATTTTTGCTAACGTAGCACTTCCTCCTAAAAAAAGTCTATAACATTAAGCGCGGTTTCACACCGCGCCATAGCATTATTGCCTTCATTAAACGCCCTCTTTTGAGGATTAATCGCATTTTTTAGTATATTGGGAACACCTTGCTATAATGGCTGAAATCTAATAAAGCAAAGGAAATAACAATGCTAAAAACTAGCTTAGCGATAGCAATTGGGCTTTCAAGCTCACTTGCATTTGCGCAATCAGCAATCACTGTTGAAGACATTCCAAAAGTAAAATCGGTAATACAAACAAGCGTTAGCCCCGATGGCGACACTGTTGCATTTACTCGTTCGTTACCTCGCACGCTTTACGTTGACGAAAATGGCAGTAATTACAGTGAGCTTTACGTTGTTGATGATGAAGGTGTTGAACGTCCTTTTATTACCGGCTCGGTTAATATTAAAAGCCTACAATGGTCAAACGACAGCAAAACAATTTACTTTTTAGCGAAATTAAAAGACGACAAATATACTTCGCTTTACCAAATACCTGTTGATGGCGGCCAAGCACAAGCGGTTATGTCATTAAAAGGCACATCTATTTCAAGCTATCAGTTAAGCCCTGATAACAAGCAAGTTGCTATTTTAGCAATGCCAGCTGCTGATAAGTCAGAAAAAGAACTAAAAAAGCTTGGCTTTAAAGCAGAAGTGTACGAGCAAGGCCTTAAAAACAAGCAGCTTTTTATTGTAGATTTAGCTAAAGCCGACAAGCCACTTACTCCAACTGCACTCAATGTTGATAACTACGTAAGTGACGTTAATTGGGCTGCTGATGGTGAAAAGCTACTGGTTAAGACTCAACCTACAGCTTTAATTGACGACAGATACACAAAATCAATGTGGCATTTATTTGATATTGCTAGCAATAAAGTTACCTTGTCATTTAAAACTGAAGGTAAATTAGGCGATGCTGAGCTGTCGCATGATGGTAAATACATTGCTATTTTAGGTGCAGAAGATAAGCACGACCCTGCAACTGGTCGTTTATTTATTGCCGATACTAAAACTGCAGAAATCACAGAATGGTTACCTAACTTTATGGGCCACGTTGTCGACTTTGAATGGTCGCACAAACGTAACACCCTTAACTTTATTGCCAATGTAGGCACTGAAAGTTTTGTTGCGAGCATTAAAACTGGCTCTAACAAATACAAGAAGCTCGTAAAAGAAGGCAAATTTATTGCCTCACAGCTAAGTGTTTCTGATTCAGATAAAACCCTAGCACTTCGTGGTAACACGGCAAAACACCCTAACGAAGTCTTTATTGTGCGCAGTAACAAGGCAAAGCGTTTAACAGATTCAAACAGCTGGTTAAACGACAAACGCTTTGCTAAACAAGAAACAATTACCCTTAAAGCGCGTGACGGTGTAGAACTTGATGGTGTACTAGTTTACCCACTCGATTATGAAAAAGGCACACGCTACCCACTAATTATGTCGGTACACGGTGGTCCTGAAAGCCATGATAAAAACGGCTGGGTAACTAACTACTCGCGCCCTGGTCAAATGGGTGCTGCCCGTGGTTACGCGGTATTTTACCCTAACTACCGTGGTTCAACGGGTAAAGGCGTAGATTACTCTAAACTAGGTCAAAACGATTACGCAGGTAAAGAGTTTGACGACTTAGTTGATTTTAAAAATCACCTTGTTGATATGGGATTAGTTGATACTAAACGTGTTGGTATTACCGGTGGCTCATACGGCGGTTATGCATCAGCGTGGGGCGCAACAAAGCTAACCGAGCACTTTGCTGCCAGCGTTATGTTTGTGGGTGTAACTAATCAGCTATCTAAATTTGGTACTACTGATATTTCAAACGAAATGAACCTAGTTCATGCGCGTTCATACCCATGGGACAAATGGCAATGGTACTTAGAGCGCAGCCCTATTTACTGGGCAGGTCAATCTGAAACGCCACTGCTTATTATGCATGGTAAAGACGATCCTCGCGTTCACCCTGCACAATCTATGGAACTTTACCGTTACATGAAAGTGCAAGGTAAAGATGTACGCCTTGTTTACTACCCAGGCGAAGGCCATGGTAACCGTAAAGTAGCAGCACAATACGATTACAGCTTGCGTTTAATGCGCTGGATGGACAACTACTTAATGGAAGGCAAAAAAGACATGCCTGCATTTGAAATTGACCATGCCGCTAAGTTAAAAGCAGTGAAAGACGCCAATAAATAAGTATTAGCTTAATACCAAAGGCCAACATAAATATGTTGGCCTTTTTGTTTGTATTACCGGGCATGCTTAGTGGCACAGCAAAGCTTATGTTACACTCTGACTCATTATTCTGTTAACTGCTAATCACACCATTGCCATGTCAAACCCTGCTAGCTGCTTTACCACTTTTAATGAAAATATAGATAATCTTGCACTGCCTGATCAGTTTACATTTCCCTTTTATTATAAACCCCATCCGCTGGCCATTGCCGCTGCAAAACAATTACAACTACAGTTAAACAAGCTAGATAAGGCTATTTTAGATACAGATGATATTGATGCCGGTAAAATGTTTGGCGTATTGGTCGTTCAAGATAAGTCGCAACAGCTAGGCTTTATTAGCGCCTATTCGGGGCAAATAGCGGGGATAGATGAGCAACTGCATTTTGCGCCAAATGTGGCACTTAAACATATAGACGATGCAGAATTTAGTCAGCAGAGCCAAGTGATTAACGATATTAATGCGCAAATTACAGCCTTGCAAAACAGTGATAATTATCAACAAATTGAGCAACAGTTAGTGACTGCTCGCCAACACTATGAGCAACAACTTATCGCCAAGCAGCAAGCGATGCAAGTAACTCGAAAACAGCGAAAACAGCAACGGCAAGCCGCCGGCGAACAACTCAATAATGATGAGTTTGAAAAACTGAAGAACCAATTAGCTGGGCAGAGCATTGTTGAGAAAAAACAACTACAAGCATTAAAGCAACAGTGGCAAACACGTATTACTGCACTTGAACAAGCCCAACTAACAATAAATGATGAAATTAACGGATTAAAAAAACGCCGTAAAGTGCTCTCTAAAAACTTACAAAAAAAGCTATTCGCTCAGTACCAGTTTTTAAATGCAAACGGCGAAGTGACCGATTTAAACGCCATTTTTGCCAAACTGCCCGAGCACACACCGCCTTCAGGTGCGGGAGATTGTGCAGCGCCAAAATTATTACAATATGCCTATAAACATAATTTAAAGCCGCTGGCTATGGCCGAATTTTGGTGGGGCGCACCGCCTAAATCGGCAATCAGACATCATTTACATTATTACCCTTCGTGCTACAGCAAATGCCAGCCTATTTTAGGGCATATGCTAGAGGGATTAAATGTTGAAAACAACCCGCTCTTGGTCAACCCTGCACAGGGAAAAGACCTAACGATTGTTTATCAAGACGATGATTTGTTGGTGGTAAATAAACCTGCTGAATTTTTATCTGTGCCAGGCATTAATATTGACGATTCGGTATATATGCGAATCAAAACTCAGTTCCCACACGCTTCGGGGCCACTTATTGTGCACCGATTAGACATGTCGACTTCAGGGCTGTTAATGATTGCGTTAAATAAACGGGTGCATAAAGCACTGCAAAAACAGTTTATAGAGCGTAGTGTAGAAAAACGTTATGTTGCTTTAGTGGCGGGTAATATTGCTGCTGAAAGTGGCAGCATAGAGTTACCTTTAGTGCTTGATTTTGATGATAAGCCACGGCAAATGGTGTGTGACAAAACAGGGAAGCCGTCATTAACAACATGGCAGGTACTGGAACGTAAAAATAATACCACCCGCTTACAACTCTACCCAAAAACAGGACGTACTCATCAGTTGCGTGTTCACTGTGCCCACCACTTAGGGTTAAATACACCCATTGTGGGCGACACTCACTACGGTAAAAAGGCAGAACGACTGCATTTGCATGCCGAGTATTTAGCTTTTACCCATCCTATTAGTCATGAACGATTAGAATTTGAAGTAGCCGCTGATTTTTAAATCAGCGCTGCTTTTAGTCGAATCGGATTCTAAAACAGTGCCATTTTTTCATATTGCAAAGTAGGTAACTTTTACCGTTGCAATATAGAAAAATTTACCTGCATTATGCAAAGCCACAATCCAAAAAATATAAATACCAATGAAATTCAAGTATTTAAAAATTGGCATTAGCTTTGCTTTTATTATTGTACGTATTTGTTACAGCAACTTAAAGCACCAATAAGTGCTTTTAGTCACACACAGTAAATGGCTTGCTAAGCGCTTACTGTGTGCAACAGAACTTCCTACACTCCCTGTGTACTTTATTGGTTATAGGCTAACGCTTATAACCATTTTTTTTGCTTATTATTTAACAGTAAATTTTACGTCTTGATCGCGTAATAAATAAAGCGCAAAACACGCAGCCCACATCGGCCATGCTGCAAAAAACAGTAAATTATTAAAGCCATCAATGTACTGGTTGTAAGAAGACAGCGTTGATAGTCCATGCATTATAAAAATAGCACCGTAAGTAATACGTTTTTTAAAACCGACTAAAAACGCTATCACTAGCGATAATTGCAATGTACCTAAAATATAAGCAATCGTATCGGTAGAGCCACTGATCCCATAAAAATGTTCAAAAATACGGGCGCTATGCCCCGGATTTACAAATTTATCCAGTGTCCACATTACCATCACAATAAAGACCCCTAATCGCAGCGATAAAAGCGACCATTGCAAACGAGTTTGTACATCTGTATTGATTGAATCTGTCATAAAATTTCCTTAAAAAAGATATAAATAAACTAATTGGCAAGTAAGACCGTATAATCGTTTTTTATTTTCAAATAAATTAAACTCTTTACAATAAAAGCACTATTATTTAACCGCTAAGATAAAAAAATAAAAACATTAGCAATTGATTGAAAGATATTTGTACCTGTCTTGGTCTTTTGTGTACATCAACATAAAACAATAGAGAAACACGATTTGAAATACACGTATTTAGCTTTAACCCTCGCCCCACTATTAAATGTAGCTTTAGCAGCTCAGGCTACAGAGACAAAAAGCCCAGACCCCATTGAGCGAATTGAGGTGGCAGGGCAAGCGCTTAAATATAAAAACCTCTCTATTAAAAACACCACAGTAAATGGCCCTTTTGGCGACAACCTGGCTTTACAAGACATAGCTCGCTCTGTGACCCCTATTTCTAAAGACTTAATTGAGCAATTAAATATAACAACATTGCACGATGTGCTCGCTGTAAGTCCTAATACATACGCGGCCAGTGGTTTTGGTGCACCAAGCTTACCGACTATCCGCGGCCAGTTAGGTGAGTTATTTCAAGATGGTACTCGACGTCAAGCAGGTAATAATGGTTTTGGTGTGCCGTTGTCGTTTAATGCGATAGAACAGATAGACGTAGTTAAAGGTGCACCACCTGTATTGTTTGGTTCAAGCCAACGTAACGGTGGCTTTGTAAACTTACACTCTAAAACAGCCTCAACTGATCAGCGTAAAGGCAATGTGAAAGTGTCTGCAGGAAGTTGGGATAAGTATAGCGCCCAAGTAGATTACAACGCACCGATTGTTGAGGATAAAATTGGCTTACGTGTTAGCTATGAGCATATTGATCAGGGCAGTTATTATGACTACTCAGCCACACAAAGTGATAGCTTGTTTGCGGCATTAAAAATTTTACCGGATGACAAAAGCAGTTGGGACATTAACTTTGAACTGTACCAAACAGAATTTACCGATAACGCTGGTATAAACCGCCCTACCCAAGCGCTTATCGATCATAATCTTTATATTACTGGTCAAGGGTTACAAGCGAATGGCAGCACAGTTCCTAGCGCAGGGTCTATTATATCGCCTACAGGACAAGTCAAAATAGATACCAGCCGTGTGCTTACCGACCCTGATAATCTCAATCAAGCGACCACTTATTTAGTTCATAGTATTTATAAGCGCGCACTGTCTGATGTGATGTCGATTAAAAACATTAGTTACTTTCAGCATTTGCAGCGCGAAGAAATAGCACAAAATAGTTTTGTTGAAATAATTGATGGCGCCGATACCGCACAAAACCGCACTGAACTTACGTATCAATGGAGCAATGAGCAGCAAACCTTATTCGCCGTTGATGTTCGCTACAATAAAGTATTGGGTTACAGCCAATTTACTACTGAAGCCGACACACCTATTGATTTAACCGGCCCACTTTCAAACCGCCGCATTCCATTAACTGATGCACAAAAGGCACGTTTGGTAGAGCTGCGCCCAGGTGTATATGTATCCCCTGGTGGTCAGTACGATATCAACAATGATGGCAGTGGTGATTTTAACTTATCAGACACTACAGATTCACGCTCATGGCAAACCGGCATTGCCATTCAACAAGACTCACAATGGACTGACAGCTTACGTACTAGTGCTGGTTATCGTGTTGATTATTATGATGTAGAAGCACACGACCCCATTGCGCCTCAAGGGCAAATAGCGGCTAGTGATAGCATTAACGATACACTGCAATCAGCGCAGTTGAGCGTTAATTACTCAGTAAATGACGATTTAACCACTTATGCGGCAGCAAGCTATAACGAAGCCACCTCTAACAGCATGGCTGGCGGTAATACGTTAGGTGGTGATAATACAATTAGTGCACAAAATTTTGCTACGGAAAATACTTTAGTCGAGTTAGGGGTGAAATATGCGCCAACACAAAGCGACTGGTATGCAGATGCTGCTGTATTTAGCCAACGCCGCAGCTTACGTAATCGCGATGGTAGCAATACCGGCATTCGTACAACCGGTTTCGAAAGCCAAGTATTTTATGATGCTTACCCTTACTGGGTAAGCGCAGGCTACAGTTACATTGATGCCCGTTATGACAACTCTGCGACAGGCCAAGATTCAGCGCAAATAGCCGATGCGTTTGATAATTCGCGCCCCGACATTATTGCGGGTAACAGCATAGGTGCACCAAGTTACACTGCTTTTGCGCCCTCAAACCGTCAAGTTCAAGGGATCCCAGAGCAATCATTAAGTTTAAACGCTAACTATACAATTACCTCTCAGTGGCAAGCTGGATTTTCTGCCCTGTATACTAAAAGCTACCCTTTAGATTTTTTGGCTACCGTATACATTCGCGATCAGCATACCTTAAATGTTAATACCAGCTATGCGTTTACCTCAGCGACTAAATTAAGACTCGATGTAAATAATATTACCGATCAGCAAAACTGGCGTCCTGTATTTGAAGGTGGCTATTTTGGCGCGACACTTGCGTTCCCAGAATTACCAATTAACGCTAAGCTCACACTTACCCATAACTTTTAAACCGTTTGAGAGATAACATGTTAAAAAAACTAAGTTTGTTATTACTGGCGGCGATAGGTGTCGGCTTATTCTTTTTTTATGACCTAAACCAGCTCCTTACCCTTGACGGGTTAAAAGGATCAATGGCGCAATTTGATCAGTACAAAGCTCAATCACCGTTTTTGGTGATCGGGGGGTTCTTTTTACTTTATATATTAGTGACCGCGCTTTCACTGCCTGGTGCAGCTATTTTAACGCTAGCCGCTGGTGCATTATTTGGTTTGGCTCAAGGGTTATTAGTTGCCTCGTTTGCCTCAAGCATTGGTGCTACGTTGGCATTTTTAGTGTCACGTTATTTATTGCGCGATACCATAAAAAAACGCTTTCCTGAACGTTTAGCCGCTATAGATACTGGGGTTGAAAAGGAAGGCGCATTTTACTTATTTACGCTGCGCTTAGTGCCTGTTTTTCCGTTCTTCTTAATTAATTTATTAATGGGTTTAACCGCTATTAAGTCATGGACTTTTTACTGGGTAAGCCAAATCGGGATGCTGGCGGGTACCTTTGTATTTGTGAACGCTGGTACCCAATTAGCACAAATAGATAGCTTATCGGGTATTTTATCGCTGGATTTAATTTTGTCGTTTGCGTTATTAGGGGTATTCCCGTTAATTGCAAAAAGCCTAATAAATGCAATAAAAAAGCGCCGTGTTTATAAAAACTACACTAAACCTAAAACATTCGACCGCAACATGATTGTTATTGGTGCAGGCGCAGGCGGCTTAGTCACCAGCTATATTGCTGCTGCCGTAAAAGCTAAAGTTACCTTAATTGAAGCCGGAGAAATGGGCGGCGACTGCTTAAATACTGGCTGTGTACCTAGCAAAGCCATTATTAAAAGTGCAAAAGTAGCCCAGCAAATGCGCCAAGCTGAAAAATATGGGCTACAAAACACGACACCGCAGTTTTCGTTTAAAAAAGTAATGGCACGAGTGCAGCAAGTGGTTGCCGATATTGCCCCACACGACAGTGTTGAGCGCTACACAAACTTAGGCGTAGAAGTAATAAAAGGCTACGCCAAACTTATCGACCCGTGGACGGTGGAAATTAAATTAAATGATGGCGGCACGCAAACACTCACTGCCCGTACTATTGTTATTGCCACTGGCGCACGCCCATTTGTACCGCCACTACCTGGGATTGAAGAAACCGGCTATGTAACCAGTGATACGTTATGGAGCAAATTTGCTAAGCTTGACGATGCACCTAAAAAGCTTGTAGTACTTGGCGGTGGGCCAATTGGTAGTGAATTGGCACAAAGCTTTGCGCGTTTAGGTTCAAATGTTACACAAATTGAAATGGCTAAACGCATTATGATCAAAGAAGACTTAGAGGTGTCTAAATTTGCTCACGAAGCGTTAACACAAAGCGGCGTAAACATTTTAACCTCACACCAAGCACTGCGCTGTGAAGCACGCAACGGTAAAAAATTCATTGTGGTAAAACACAACGACAATGAAATCGATATTGAATACGATGAGCTACTTTGCGCCGTAGGGCGAAGCGCACGCTTGGAAGGTTATGGCCTTGAAACGCTCGGCATAGAAACGAGCCGCACTGTAGTCACAAACGAATACCTAGAAACACTCTACCCCAATATTTTTGCCGCAGGCGATATTGTAGGTCCGTATCAGTTTACTCATGTAGCCGCTCATCAGGGCTGGTACGCTGCAGTAAATGGCTTATTTGGTCAGTTTAAAAAGTTTAAAGTAGATTACCGTGTTATTCCTTGGACCACATTTATTGACCCAGAAGTAGCACGGGTGGGCATAAATGAACAAGAAGCGATTGAAAAAGGCATAGACTATGAAATCACCCGCTTTGAATTTGAAGAGCTAGACCGCGCCATCACCGAAAGCGCTAACAATGGTTTTATTAAAGTGATCACCCCTAAAGGTAAAGACAAAATACTCGGTGTTACTGTGGTTTCTGAGCACGCTGGCGATTTAACTGCTGAATTTGTACTAGCAATGAAACACGGTTTAGGGCTTAACAAAATATTAGGCACCATTCATAGCTACCCAACATGGGCCGAAGGTAATAAATACGCAGCAGGTGAGTGGAAACGCGCTCACGCACCTGAAAAAGTACTAAACATGCTGGAAAAATACCACGCCTGGCGCAGAGGCTAATATGTTTAAAACACCTTTAAAAGCGCTATTGTTAGGTTCTGCTTTGCTTGCAACATCGTTTGCAAGCAAAGCTCAAAACATGCATGACAGCTGGAATGCATTATTAAACAATCATGTTGTAGCTATTAATCATGGCCACAGCACAGAGGTTGATTACACAGCAATAAAAGCTAAGCGCAAAGAACTTAAAACCTATTTAGATTCGTTATCGGCTGTTACGCAAAATGAGTTTGATACATGGGAAAAACCTAAGCAGCTGGCGTTTTTAATTAATGCGTATAACGCTTTTACTGTTGAGCTAATATTAACAAAATACCCAGATCTTAAATCAATTAAAGATTTAGGCAGTTTTTTTAGCTCACCGTGGAGCAAAGAGTTTATTTTTCTGCTGGGTAAAACTCGTAGCTTAGATAACATAGAGCATGACTTAATCAGAGGTAGCGGTAAGTACAACGATCCTCGTATTCATTTTGCGGTAAATTGCGCCAGCATTGGCTGCCCTGCTCTTCGAGAGGAAGCCTACACCGCAAAAAAACTAGAGGCCCAATTACACCAACAAACAGTGCGTTTTTTATCTGATACGTCACGCAATAAACTACAAGGCAACACCCTAAAGCTGTCTTCTATATTCAAGTGGTATAAAGGTGATTTTACCAAAGGGTTTGGAGGGGCTAATTCATTATCACAGTTTTTATTACTATATGTTGATGCGCTCAATTTAGGGCCTGCCCAACAACAAAAATTAACAAGCGGCGACATGAAAATAGACTTTTTAGACTATAACTGGGATTTAAATGCGCGTCGTTAAGGCCTTTACAGTGTGCTTGCAAAGGTGTTTTTTTAGTATCGCCATTTTTATGTGCCTACTCACCGCTTTTAGTGTATTTGCTAATGATGCGAGTAATACTGTTTGGCAAAAAATCCAAAACCAAGGCAAAAACCAATCGGTGTATTTTTATGCGTGGGGCGGCGATGCGCAAATAAATGCCTATATTCAGTGGGCTGCGCAGCAAGTAAAAGCTAAATATAACATTAACTTAGTACATGTAAAACTCAGTGATACCAGTGAAGCAGTAAGCCGCGTGCTTGCTGAAAAATCAGCAAATAATCATACCCAAGGCAGTGTCGATTTAATTTGGATCAATGGGGCTAACTTTGCTGCTATGAGTAAACACGGGCTTTTACTAAAAGACTGGGCTGATAAATTGCCTAATTTTATTTACACCAATCCAGAAAACAATCCCAGCGTGCTGTTTGATTTTGGTTTACCCACTCAGGGAATGGAAGCCCCCTGGGGGCAAGCCTCACTGACTTTTTATTACGATACGCTAGCAACGAGCGCTCCACCTCAAACCCTTAATGAGTTATTAAGCTGGAGTAAAGCAAACCCAGGACGATTTAGTTACCCCAAACCCCCTGACTTTTTAGGAATGAGCTTTTTAAAGTATGCATTAGTGGTATTACACCAACATAGCGATGCAATGCTACAAGCAAAATTAAATCAACCCGCTACCGATGAAAACACAGCCCAAGTGCTTGACTCTTTGTGGGCATTTTTAAATAAATTGCACCCTAATCTTTGGCGTAATGGCGAGTACTTTATGCAAAGCGGCGTACAAATGCGCCGTTTAATAGACGATACAGAGCTTAGTATTGGCTTTACGTTTTCGGCACCAGAAGTACCGGCTGCGGTAAAGCGTTATGATTTACCAAAAAGTATACGTAGCTACGCAATGCAAGATGGCAGCTTAAGTAATACTCACTTTGTCGCTATTCCTTATAATGCAAGCCATGCACAAAGTGCGCAATTAGTGGCTAACTTTTTATTAAGCCCCGCAGCGCAAGCGCATAAACAAAAACCCGCTATATGGGGTGACAAAACGGTATTAATTCAAACGAGCTTAACCGCAGAGCAGCAGGCATTATTTAAGGCCGTGAAGCCGCATCCTAGCGCACTACCTCTTAATAGTATTAAACGCACACTCAGTGAGCCACACCCAAGCTGGGTAGAGGCGATTAACACTGGCTGGGAAGCTCGTTATGGAACAAGCCAATGAGTAAAGTACTCCATACAGCTGATTTATTCTCACGCCTAGTCAAAATAACCCCTTACTGTTTGCTGGCACTGTTAACAATACCTGTATTGGGCGGCCTAATTGGAGTAATGTTGCCTGCCTTTGGCTGGGCGCCTGTCTTGAATAAAACCAACATGAGTTTGGCTGGGTTTAATGCTTTATGGGATACGCCGGGGCTTTCACAAATGATAGGCTTGAGTATACGTACCGGACTAATTAGTACATTAATAGCGTTTGCACTCATGATTATTATGCTGGCTGCATTTTTTAATAGTGTATGGCTAAAACGAATTGAACACCTATTGAGTCCCATACTGGTTATTCCCCACGCTGCAGCGGCGATTGCAGTAAGTTTTTTAATCGCACCATCGGGATTATTCACTCGCTTGTTTTCGCCTTGGTTAACGGGCTGGCAATTGGCACCTGAGGGCTCATTACCATATGATACTTTTGGCTGGAGCATTATTATTGGGCTTGTACTTAAAGAGCTGCCTTTTTTATTGCTCATTGCATTGGGTATTTTAGCGCAGCCTGAACTTGGCAAAAAGCTACGAAAGCAGCATCAAATTGCGGTTAATTTAGGTTATTACCCTATGGTGGCTTTTTTTAAGGTGGTGCTACCCAATTTATACCCACTGTTACGTTTACCCATTTTTGCAGTACTTGCTTATGCCAGTGCCAGCGTTGAAATGCCACTCATACTTGGGCCAAATACCCCCCCGACTTTAGCCGTTGCTATTATGCATTGGTTTAATGATGTTGATTTAACCCTGCGAATAAAGGCCTCGGCGGGTGCTCTGTTACAATTAGCGATCACTGTTGGGCTACTGCTAATTTGGCTATTACTTGAAAAAGTCATTGCTATAGTTTTTAGTCAGTCACTCATCAACGGCCGACGCCATTATGCTCACCAACTTGTTCGTACTTTTACTCATGTCTTTACTTGCGTAATTTTAGCCTTTATTGCAGCTGCGTTAATTGGGTTAGTACTATGGTCAGTGGCTGGTTATTGGCGTTTTCCGGATACTTTACCCTCCAGTTTGGTATTACTGCACTTTGAAAATGCTTTTACACACATACACACTCCTTTGTTTAATACTTTTGTTATTGGGCTTGTTAGCACGGGTTTCGCCACTATTTTGGTACTGTTATGCTTAGAAGCAGAACAAATAACAGCTAAACCTTTGTCGAAGTGGGCACAGATAATTATATACCTGCCATTGCTGGTGCCCAGTATTGCTTTTTTATTTGGTATTGTGTGGCTACAGCAATTGCTAAATAGTCAGCATGCTTTTTTTAATGTGATATTTGTACATTTGCTGTTTGTTTTACCCTATGTTTTTTTATCTATTGCGGATAGTTACAGGCGTTTAGACCCAAGATTTGCGCGTGTTGCTGCAAGCCTAGGTGCCAGCCCATGGAAGGTGTTTTTCCAGGTTAAATTGCCACAGTTATTTGCGCCTATATTAATTGCAATGGCGCTGGGGCTAGCAATAAGCTTTGGCCAGTACTTATCAACCCTGTTAGCCGGTGGTGGCCGAATAGCCACCATAACCACCGAAGCCGTAACGCTGGCAAATGGTGCGAGTAGGCGCACCAGTGCTGTGTATGCAATACTACAAATGGGCTTACCCCTACTCGGCTTTATACTAGCGTGGGGATTACCTCGGTATGTTTTTAATAACAAGCAGCTATAATTTCAATATACTAAAGGGCGTTTAATGCAGCCATCATTACAAATTAAAAATTGTCAGCTTTATCGTCAAAACGAATTATTACTGAGTTTAAATGAACAGGTAAAAGGTGGTGAAATTCTTACCATTATGGGGCCATCAGGGAGCGGTAAATCTAGCTTATTAAATTGGCTTACTGGCACATTACCTACGGGTCTTAATGCGACTGGCGAGGTGTGGCTAAATGATACTAATATTAGTTGCTTGCCCAGCCATTTACGCCATGTTGCTGTGCTATACCAAGACCCATTACTATTTTCGCATTTATCGGTTGGCGGTAATATTAGCTTTGCCATGCCAAAAATGGATAAAACACAACGCCAGCAGCAAATAGATCAAGCACTTACACACATAGGGCTAAAAGGTATGGCCAAACGCCATCCAGATACCCTCTCAGGTGGACAGCAAGCCCGTGTTGCTTTATTACGGTTATTGCTGAGTAAACCCAAAGCGATTTTACTCGATGAACCCTTTAGTAAGCTTGATCAGCAATTACGTATTGAAACCCGTCAGCTGGTGTTTTCACAAATTAGGGAATATCAGTTACCCGCCATTATGGTCACCCATGATGAAAGTGACGCAATAGCCACAAATGGCAAAATCATTAATCTAAACGTACAAAGTGATATGAATGTTAGATAAATTTATTACCCCACTTATAAAACCGGTGCTTACTCCGTGCGTAAAACAGCTGCACAAAAAAGGAGTGAGTGCCGATCAATTAACCTTAATAGGTTTTTTAATTGGTTTGCTAGCCGTTCCACTGATTATTTTTGAATATTGGTACGGCGCATTAATCGTAATTTGTATTAATCGCATTTTTGATGGTCTTGATGGCGCACTCGCGCGTTACGCTCAGAGCAGTTCAAGCGCAGGGGGATATTTAGACATTACCCTCGACTTTTTGTTTTATGCGCTTATTCCTTTTGCGTTTATTTTAAGTAGCCCTGAGCAAAATGCATTGGCGGGGTCATTATTACTTGTGACTTTTATAGGCACAGGGTCGAGTTTTTTAGCGTTTGCGATTGCCGCCGAAAAATTTAAACTCGATAAACCGCAATTTAAATACAAAAGTTTTTACTACTTAAATGGCCTAACTGAAGGCACTGAAACCATTGCCTTGTTTATTGCCTTTTGTATTTGGCCGCAGTATTTTTCAATTCTTGCTGTTTTATTTGCCATTGCCTGCGCGATAACTATTTTTACTCGTATATATGGAGGTTACTACACCTTAAAACAGCAAGAAACCGCATTCCACGAGGTAAACCATGAGTCATGAAATGTATTGGCGACTCGGCTTTTTTTTCAGCGTACTGGCAATAATGATGCTGCTTGAATGGCGAAAACCTGCACGCCAATCAATAATTAAAAATAGGTCACGTTGGTTGGCTAATTTTGGATTAACCCTTACCTCTACCCTGCTCTCACGCCTAACCGTACCGGTTGGATTAACCGCAGTTGCTATTTATTACCAGCAGCATGGAGTTGGGCTATTTAATCAACTTAACGTTTCATCACTCATCGCAGTGATACTCAGCTTACTTTTGCTTGATTTAATTATTTACTGGCAGCATCGGCTGTTTCATACCACTGCGTTATTGTGGCGACTACATCGTGTGCATCATGCTGATGCGCATATTGATACCAGTACGGGTCTGCGATTTCACCCTATTGAAATTGTACTCAGCATACTTATAAAATTGATTGCCGTTACTGCTTTGGGTGTACCTGCTATTGCAGTACTCATATTTGAAATTGCACTCAATGGGTTAGCATTATTTAACCACGCAAATATTCGCTTGCCAAACGCAATAGAAAAACCACTGCGCCTAATCCTCATCACCCAAGTGCTGCACCGCATACATCACAGCCAAAACCCCGAAGAAACAAACAGTAACTTTGGCTTTAGTGTAACCTGGTGGGATAGACTTTTTGGCAGCTATAAATCACAGGCAAGTCAACCTGATAAAAATATTGCACTTGGTTTGAGCCAATATCCAAACCCAAAACAAAATTCATCCTTGTGGCAATTGTTAATAATGCCATTTAAAAAATAGCAATACGGCTGAGTAAAAACGCCCATGCATACCTTTTAACCCTTTATTTATAACATTACTTAGGCGTTTAACCGTTCCTGTTAACAAAAAAAAACCGTTAAAAGTAAACCAATTGTAAATTATTTAAACAAATTCTTGACCCAGTTGAGAATCCCCCATATTATTTGTAAGCGCTTACATTTATCACACATGAAAATGTAAGCGCTTACAAAATGTAAAAATCAACAAATACACTATATTCTGACAATAATCAGTTGAACGGGGTTCAGTTATGAACATTGAAACAACACGCATTACTCGTCTTTTGGCTGCTATTTCATTAGCATCTTTGGCGGGCTGTGGCGGCGATGCTGCAACAACATCCAATTTTGAAAAAGTAGATCCTGCCCAGCCAGTTTCAGATTGGCAAATGGTTTGGAGTGATGAATTTGATGGCACAAGCATTGATGCTAACAAGTGGAACTTTGAATTAAACTGCGCTGGCGGTGGCAACAACGAAAAACAATGTTACACCGACAGCGAAGAAAATGCCTTCATTAAAGACGGTGTACTAAATATAGTCGCCTTACCTGCAGAAGAAGGTGCAGAAAAACCATACACGTCAGCCCGTTTAAACACCCGTTACAACGCCGACTTTACTTATGGCCGTTTTGAAATGCGTGCAAAGTTGCCTTCTGGTCAAGGTAGCTGGCCCGCATTTTGGATGATGCCAACCGATGAAGTATATGGCACTTGGCCGCGCTCTGGCGAAATTGATATTTTAGAAGCTGTTAATTTAAAAACAGTTGCTGAAGATGGCACCGTTGAAGCAAATATTCATGGCACACTTCACTATGGTCGTGAGTGGCCAAATAACTCAAGTTCAGGTAAAGCTTATGCCTTACCTGAAGGTATGAACCCCGCAGATGACTTTCATACTTATGCAATCGAATGGCAAGAAGGCGAAATTCGCTGGTACGTAGACGGCTATTTATACGCTACACAGCGTCGCTCTGAAGTTCGTTACAACTCTAAAGACGAGCCTGTTGGCCTTAAACATAAAGGCTGGTTTGCTGAATACTTTGAACAAGGTAACGGCGAACTTACTACTCACTGGGATAATGCCCCATTTGATAAAGATTTTTATCTTATTTTAAACCATGCTGTTGGTGGCGATTGGCCTGAGAACGTAAATAATTTAGGTATTGATGCTGCTGCATTTGCACAAGGTCAAAGCTTTGAGATTGATTATGTTCGCGTGTACGAATGTGCCTCAGATCCGGCCACAGGTAAAGGTTGTGAAACAGTTCGTCCTGGTTACGATAGCCTAGACGATGCACTTGTAGAAGGTAAAGCCCCTGTACCTACTCCACCAAGTGATGGCGTTGCAAGAAACCTTGATATATTCAATGGCACATTAAACGCCAACTGGATCGCATGGGATTGTTGTGGTGGAACCACACCAGAAACTATAACCGATGCTGATAAAGGCAACGCTATTAAGTTTAACATTAACGATAATAACGGTACTGTTTTAGGTTTTTCAACTCGTGGTGGTCACTTCCCAGGTGATTTTACAGGCACCTCATCTCCATTTGACGCTTCACTCCTTCTTGATTTAAATGGCCGTGTATCATTTGATATGAAAGTGGTAACCCCGCCAACATCTTCGACAACCTGGCTATTAAAAGCTGAAGCGGGTGATGGTGGCCCTAATACAGGCGACGTAGCCCTTAGCGATAGTGTTGAAGGCGTAACACCGGTTACAGGCCAATGGCAAACCTATACATTCCCGCTTTCTCTACTACAAGAAAGAGGCTTAGATTTAAGTGCTATTGATGTATTAATGGTGTTCCCGGCATGGCAAACAGGTGAAGGCGCAGAATACTTAATTACCAATGTGGTTATTGAAGGCGACTTACCAAAAGTTGATCTTTTCAGTGATGAACAAAACTTAAATTGGCCAATGTGGGATTGCTGTGGTGGTTCAACGCCGGTTGAAGTAGTAGATGATGAAGAGCACGGTTTAACGGCTGAATTTTCTATTGGTGCAACAGCAACAGTAATGGGCTTTAATAATAGGACATCTGCAGGCGGAAGCGGTGAAGCATTCGATGCCACCTCTATATTAGAAAACGGTGTAATAGCGTTTGAGTTAAAGGTGATTTCAAAACCAAATAATCTTGATTCAGTTTGGACTTTCAAAGTGGAGTCTGATAACGGCAGCTCAGCTGTCGAAATTCCATTAACTAACAGCAACGAAGGTATAGAACCTACGGTTGGTGAATGGCAAACATATACCTTTAACCTAGCTGATTTAGCAGGTGCTGGTTTAGATGTTAGTGCGTTAGATGTAGTGATGATTTTCCCAGCTTGGGACACAGGTGAAGGCGCTGTTTATCGTGTAGATAACGCTTTCATTGGCGTTCCATAATTAAAAGTCACTTAATTGTAGGTGTATATGTGCACCTACTTACCGTAAAATTTAGTTAAAAAGCAGAGCAATTATGAACACATTTAATTTTAAAAAAAGCCAATTAGCGGCTTCTGTGTCACTTATCATCACTGCAAGTACGCTTAATATCGCTCATGCAGCAGAACAGAATACTGTTGAACCTGAAATCGAAGTAATACAAGTTAAAGGTATTCGAGGTTCACTTATCCGCTCTATGGATATGAAACGCGATGCATCAGGGGTAGTCGATGCTATTTCTGCTGAAGAAATGGGGAAATTTCCTGATACTAACTTAGCAGAGTCACTGCAACGTATTACGGGTGTGTCGGTGAGTCGTGCAAACGGCGAAGGTAGCCAAATTACCGTACGTGGTTTTGGCCCCTCATTTAATTTGGTAACACTTAATGGTCGCCAAATGCCTGGAACGGGTAACTCACGTTCGTATAATCTGGAAAACATTGCCTCAGAAGGTGTTAGTGCCTTAGAAGTATTTAAAACAGCCCGTGCTGATGTGCCCAGTGGTGGCTTAGGTGCGACGGTTAACATTTCAACAACTCGACCTTTGCAAAGACCTGGACAGCACTTTTCGGCAACAGCTAAAGCTATTCATGATTCATCAAATGAAGCGGGTAGCGATGTAACACCAGAAGTATCGGCTATTTATAGCAATACCTTTAGCGATGAAATGTTTGGGATTGGTTTTTCTTTTTCGCATCAAGAACGTGACTTTCAGAAGCAAAGCGCCAATATTCAAGGTTGGCAAGCTAATGTAGACCTACCAACTCTTGCTGAAGGTGATTTTATTGATCCACGCGCAGTAGATGCGCAAGGAAATCGTGTAGGTAATCACTTTTTTGCAAAAGACATGAACTACTCAATTGAAGATTTACAACGCGAGCGCACTAATGGGCAAGTCACACTGCAATTTGCACCCACAGATAATTTTGTAGCAACCCTTGATTATACAGCAAGTGAGGCTACAACAGGCTCAGAAACACTCGGCTGGGGTATTTGGAACGACTTTGGTAGTAACATCAACGGCTACGAGTTAGATGAAAATGGCACAGCTATTTATGCAGATATAAGTGGTAACGATGCATCATTTACCTCGAGTAAAAACACCACAGAAGTTAAAGCTCGTTCTATTGGCTTAAATTTAGATTGGCAAATTAATGAAACATGGCAAGTTGAGCTTGACTACCACGACTCTAAAAACGAAACAGATAACGGCGCAGACAAAGGCCTGGGTAGTGATGGCCAAGTTATTTTAGGCTCTGATCAACTTGTAAATAAAATTTATGATTACCGCACTGGCGAAATTCCACATGCGCAAGTTAACTGGAAAAACGGTACTAGCGTATTAAGTCCTGGTGAAATTGATTCAAACTTTAGCCAGTTTATTCATTCACCTGGTGAATCGAGTATTGAGCAGCTGCAATTACATACAACATGGATAAACGATAGCTTTGACATTGGTTTAATTGAAGTGAAGTTTGGTGGTTCGCGTACAGAGCAAAATACTGGTGGTTATGAAGCATGGAGTGGCTTAGTTGGCGGCCCGGGTTTTAACCCTTCTTACACCGAGATATTCCCTGATGGTATGTTTACCCTTAACAACACTTCTGGACTATTAGACCAATTTGCCGGTGGTGGTAGCGATTTACAACCTAACTATTATTACAGCTTTGATTTTGATGAAGCTGTAGCAAGACAAATGGCATACCTTACCGCTGATGTAACCGGTGGCGATGCCTATGCGCCTAATGCCTATCTTGATGGTATTGACAGTCAAAGCGCTGTTGAAGAAATTACCAACAGTATTTATGTTCAATCACGTTGGGAATTTGAAGTTAGCAATTACTACATAAAAGTAAATGCTGGTCTTCGTTATGAAGAAACCGATGTAACTAGCTCTGTTCGTCAACGCGTTGAGCAACAAGTAAATTGGATCAGTGCTTCAGAGTGGATCACTCAATATGAAGCTGGCGGCGATGACAACTTCTTAGCTCAAGAAGGAAGTTACGATATTTTACTACCATCAATCGACCTAAGTGTTGACGTAACCGATGACTTAGTTGCTCGCGTATCATGGGGTAAAACTATGTCGCGCGCGCCACTGGGTGATTTAGCCGGTGGTCGTAACCTAACAGGCAGCCCAAAACCAGGGTCACGAGTAGGTAGCCAAGGTAATACAGGATTATTGCCATTTGAATCAACAAACCTTGACCTATCATTAGAGTATTACTATTCAGAAGGCAGCTATGCATCAGTAGGTTACTTTAAAAAGGACGTTGATAACTTTATTCAAACCACCATTACTCCAACCACCATTGAAGGCTTACATGATATTTTAAATGGCCCACGCTATTTACAAGCGGTTAGTGATATTGAAGCTCGTGGTGATCAAGCAACAAGCGATGCTATCTTTGCACAAATGCTTGCTAATGGTGATGGCAATGCAAACGGCCAAATTGAACCAAATAGTAATGATCCACTTATTACTTGGAATATTAGCCAACCACAAAATACCGATAGTAAATCAGTCGATGGTTTTGAAGTAGCAGTACAACACTTAATTGGTGAGACAGGCTTTGGGGTCGGTGTAAATGCAACGTTTGTTGACGGCGATGTTGAATTTGATACAGACAGCCTAGACCAACAAGCTCCATTAACAGGATTAAGTGATTCAGCTAACTTCCAAGCGTTTTACGAAAAAGAAGGTTTATCTGTAAAAGTAACTTACGCTTGGCGTGATGCATATTTAATTGGTGTAGGCCAAGCGCAAGGCTCTGCTGATGCACCACCACAATACGCCAAATCATATGGTCAATGGGATATGAGCGTAAATTATGACGTTAATGAAAATGTGACGGTATTCTTTGAAGGTATTAACCTTAATAATGAAACCGAGCAAGGGTATGGCCGTTACGAAGAGCAGTTCTTATTTGCTCGCCAGTATGGTCCACGCTACGCAATTGGCGCCCGTTATACGTTTTAAACTAACCCCTAGTTAGAAAGTTAAGCCGCCTGTTACAACAAGCGGCTTTTTTTATAACAGTTTAATTTTTTCTAATAGCTTATCGGTTGTCCAATCAATATCGTTATAGGCAATATCAGGTTTGTAGTAATCGCCCTTTCCTCTTGCTCTATTAACATACACTTTATTAGGAACTATCACTTTACCTAACCCTGAGGGTAAATCGGCTAATCGAACATCCATATACAGTGAATCAGCACTACTTGGCGCGCCAAATAACTGAGTGTTTGAAAACTGCTTAAATACATCAATGGCGTCAAGACAGGCACTTGCACACTGTGGCGTTACAATAACATAAACCTGTGTTTTAAAGTCACTCACTGGTAGCGTACTTTCGCTTAGGTTTGATTTATTTTGCAGCTCTTCAATGTAAAATGGCTTATTATTTTCAAGTGACTGCCCCATACCTGCTGCTATTTCTTTAATCAGTTCATGGACTTCAGGTTGATCTTTTATCACGTCAATTAACGATTTAACATAGTTGGTATTGTCTTTTGACGCTCTCCACCACACCCGGCTATTTTGTGAGTAGCTTAGGGTTTTAAAAAACAAAGCGCTGCAATAACGCATCGCTTTCATTACTTATAGGTTGTTTGTTTAAACTAAAACGCGTTATTAAAAGAAGCCAAGCGGATCTTCACTGTAACTTACTAATAAGTTTTTAGTTTGTTGGTAATGATCGAGCGCGAGTTTGTGCGTTTCGCGACCTATACCAGACTTTTTATAACCGCCAAACGCAGCGTGTGCTGGGTACATATGGTAACAGTTGGTCCATACACGGCCGGCTTCTATTTTGCGACCAAAGTGATAAGCGCGGTTCATATTACGGCTCCATACCCCTGCGCCTAAACCAAATTCAGAGCTGTTAGCCAATTCGAGTGCTTCGGCTTCATCTTTAAAGGTCGACATTGAAATAACGGGGCCAAAAATTTCTTCTTGGAACACGCGCATATCGTTAGTGCCTTTTAATAAAGTAGGTTGAATGTAATAGCCACCATTTAGCTCATCGCTAAGTTGCTCAACATGGCCACCACTAAGTACTTCAGCCCCCTCTTGTTTGCCAATATCAATGTAACTTAAAATCTTATCAAACTGTGCTTTAGAGGCTTGCGCGCCTACCATAGTTTCGCTGTCTAGCGGGTTACCGCGTTTAATTTGCTTAGTACGTTGTAAAATACGTTCTATAAATTGCTCATAAATGTCTTCTTGAATGAACAAGCGTGATGGACAAGTACATACTTCACCTTGGTTAAAGTAGGCAAGAATAGCGCCCTCAATTGCTTTATCTAGGTACGAGTCGTCTTTTTCCATAACATCGCTAAAGAAGATATTAGGTGATTTCCCCCCAAGCTCTACCGTTGAAGGAATAATGTTATCGGCTGCACATTTTAAAATATGTGAGCCCACAGGGGTTGAGCCTGTAAAGGCAATTTTAGCTATACGCGTATTGGTTGCCAGTGCTTCACCAGCTTCTTTACCAAAGCCATTTACTACGTTTAGCACGCCGCCGGGCAGTAAATCACCAATAATTTCCATTAACACTAATATTGATGCGGGAGTTTGCTCAGCAGGTTTAAGTACCACACAGTTACCTGCTGCAAGTGCAGGCGCTAGTTTCCATGCAGCCATTAAAATTGGAAAGTTCCACGGAATGATTTGCCCTACAACCCCTAATGGCTCATGAAAATGATACGCCACCGTGGTTTCGTCTATCTCACCAATGCTGCCCTCTTGAGCACGCAAGCAACCGGCAAAGTAACGAAAGTGATCCGCAGCAAGTGGAATATCCGCCGCGAGGGTTTCGCGAATTGCTTTACCGTTATCCCATGTTTCGGCCACTGCGAGTAGCTCTAGGTTTTGTTCAATGCGATCGGCAATTTTTAATAAAATATTGCTGCGCTCGGTAACTGAGGTGGTGCCCCACTGCGTTTTTACGGCATGCGCTTTATCAAGTGCTAAATTAATATCGTCTTTATCAGAGCGAGGAATTTTACAAAACACTTTGCCATTTACAGGGCTAATATTCTCAAAGTATTGGCCATTAACGGGTTCAACCCATTCGCCGCCAATATAGTTACCATACTGCTGTTTAAATGTGATGAGTGCATCTGCTGAGCCTGGATTTGCGTAAATCATATGTGTGTTCTCTTGTTGTTGTTAGCTAAAAGTCTAAGCCGAAATATCAGCAACTTGTTAGAGTAATGTAGCAAGTTGCTTTATATTTAATCGGTATTGATTGACATTAGACTATTAAGCGCTTAAAAACTTGATTAGCAGTCCAAAAAAATTGCCTGTGAGTCCAAACGATTTAATCATTAAAAAGGCTGATTATGTATTCGTCGCAGTTAAATAAAAAACGCCAACAACTTGATGTGCTTATTGAAAACAAAGTGAGCTTTGCTGCCGATAACAGCGAACTGAGTATTTACGATACTTATAAAAGTGCGCAAAAAGTGGCGCTGCATTCAAACGAATTACTGTTTTGTGCCATGCTAAGTGGCAAGAAAATTATGCATGTTGAGAGTAGTCAGTATCATAAAGCGTTTTTGCCCCACGAATCGTTTGTGTTAGCGCCTGAGCAAGGGGTGCTGATTGATTTTCCACAGGCAACTATCAACTCACCTACCACCTGTTTAGCGATTGAAATTAGCACCGATAAAATAAGTAATGTGGCTAGTGCGCTTAATATGCAGCAAAGCTTTGCTAGTGATACCTTGTTTGAATACAGCCCTAATTTAGTGCACACCCAACATAATACGCAAACACAGCAGTTATTAGAGCGCATGGTGCATTTATTTAGTGAGCAAGGCGCTGAGCGGCACTACTTAATTGATTTATCGTTAAACGAGTTGGTCACCCGTTTACTGCAACAACAAAGCCGTGATTTATTACTGGCAAACTGCAATAAACTGCGCCTAAAAAGTAACGTGAGTGATGCACTGCATTATATCGAAGAGCATTTAAATGACTCACTCGACATAGACACCTTGTGCAAAATAACCTGTATGAGCCGTAGTAAGTTTTACCAGCAATTTAAACTTGCTTTTGGTACAAGCCCTGCGCTTTGGCAGCAACAACTTAGGCTTAAAAAAGCCCGTACGCTTTTATTAGAAGGCCAAGCTATAAGTAAAGTGTGCTATGACCTTGGTTTTAATAGCGCCAGCCATTTTAGCCGCTTGTTTAAGCAAACCTTTGGTATTGCCCCTAAAGCGTGTCGACATTAACGCAACACAACAGTTTTTGTTATATTAAACAGCCTAATATGTTAATTTACTAATTCCCTGCTAAGTAGTTAAGAGTCGCCGATGAGTAAACCCACCCGCTGGACATTAAAAAGTATCGCCAAAGAGTTAGGTGTGTCTAATGCTACGGTATCAAATGCGTTTAATCGCCCAGATCAACTCTCGGCTAAACGACGCGAAGCCATACTTAAAGCTTGCAAAGAGCTCGGTTATTATGGCCCTAACAAAGCGGCGCAATCTCTGCGAAGTGGCACGTTTAATATTGTTGCTTTAGTGCTGCCAGATAGCGTGGAATATATGGTGTCAGACCCTGTCGCCAGTAGCTTTATGCGTGGTGTAACCTCAGTGCTTGAAAAAAACGGCATTAATGTTTTATTGTTTTCAGGCAATAGCGACAATCTCAATAACGTTGTTGATTTTGTTGATGGCTTTATTTGTTATGGTCGCCCGCGAAATAAAGCACTGGTAGAGCAACTAAAAACAGTACAAAAACATGTGGTTACTGTGGATTTTGATATTGCCCGCAACGCATCAATTAACATAAACAACGAACAAGCCAGTTACGAAATAGCCAAACATGTTTTGCACAGGGCAACTGATAACGTGGCAATATTGGGCTTGAGATTACTCGATGAAAATGTATTGTGCCGAGTTTACGAACATCATGAGTTTGAAACGGGTCAATCTATTTCTCACCAACGCTTACGAGGTTATCAGCGTGCGTTAAATGAAGCGAATGTAACGGTAGCCGACGACCGCATTTGGAATATTCCTGAAAGTAGCGAGCGTTTTGCCAGCATAGCTGCAAAAGAAGTATTAAACGCCTCACCACGCCCTGATGTGATTATATGTATGAGTGATTTAATCGCCCTCGCCACCATGCGAGAAGCAATAAAACAAGGGATAAAAATAGGGAATGAGCTACGTATTGTTGGATTTGATGGCATAGAAGAAGCAGCCCGTTTTGTGCCTCGCCTTACGACTATTCATCAAAATAGCCAAGAAAAAGGTGTAATAGCTGCTAACTTATTTATTTCTAAAGAAGAAAAACAACACGAAGTAGGTTACGCACTCGATATTGGTGCAAGTAGCTGAGCGCTGTTAGTAGCTCAGATAAAAAAGCCAAGCTTAAGTTGCTTGGCTTTTTGGTTTTCAACAAATAAAGCTATTTAAACTAATAAACTTTGTAAGTTTAAAGTGTTTTCTTGAGCACCATTAACCTGCGTAATAAGTGCGGTACGACTTGTAAAATCAATACTCAAAGAAATTGACTGTTGTTCAAGCTTCCACATTAAACAACATACACTTGCGCCACCTTGAGCAGTAAATTCACCAGCAAATGCAGGGTGTTCATTACGTATTTTAATTAACGCTATTAATCCTTTTACTACCGGCTTATTTAGCGCTTCATCTATTTTAGCGGCATCTAAATAAGGGCGATTAATATCACGACCAACGTTCGTGCTCGCCAGAAGCTCCATATCATTTTTGCAAGCAAATAAACCACCGTAATATACTTGTGGTACACCCGGTGCAAAAAATTGAATGGCGCGAGATAATAAGTAATCAAAATCATTTGCGCCCAATGCATCGTAATACGTACAGTTAACTTGATATAGGTCGACGTTACTTGCAGCTGCACCTGTTGCTTTACGGCTCTGGTTATTGCTGTTGGCATGCATGGTTTCTACTAGATTATCTATTTGAGATGCGTTCAACAGCCCAGGTTTATCGCCCATTGGACCCGCGTCAATAATGCCAATGCCATCATGGGTGTCTAGTACAGTTAAACAGTTACGCGGTGAAATTTGTAACCACTTAAGCAGTGCGTCTACGTCATTATTAAATAAGCTATGTAAAATAAGCGGTGGTAGGGCAAAGTCGTACACCATGTTTACGCGCTTAGCCACGTCAACTTGAGTTTGATAATGGCTATGAATTTCAGCAATGGTTTCCATGCCTAAATCATTTGCCTGCTTTGAGAGTTTATCTAAATAGGCAAATGTTTCATCCAGCATAAAACAGTTAGTACCTGCTTGCTTAATGGCATAACCCGCTGCATCTAAACGAATAATGTTTACGTTGTTAGCAGAAAATTTAGTAAGTACGTTATTTAAATAGGCAATGCCTGCTTCTACTTTTACATTTATATCAATTTGGTTGTCAGTAAAGGTGGTCCAAAAATCATACGTTTGACCATCACCGCATTTCATTGGTGTAAAACAGCTTCCAGGCCGTGGACGGTAAATGGCTTGTTGTTCTTGGTTGCTCATGCCATTAGGGAATACGTCTTCTTTAGTTAAAAATAAATCCCAAAATTCAGAGGCTTTGCCTTTGGCCAGCACATCCTGAAATTGAAACGATTGCGCCGATACATGGTTCACTATTAAGTCGGCCATTAAATCATGGTCTTTTCCAAGTACTTGAATATCTGACCAAGTTCCTATTCGGGCATCAACTTCACTGTGATCAATTGGGTCAAAACCTGCATCGCTACCATCTATTGGGTTATAAAATGGTAATAAGTGTACCCCTGCAAAAACGTCTTTAAGTGGACCCTTTAGAAGTGCTGTTAATGCGTTTATATCTTTACCGGTGATTCGATCAGCATATGTGATCAATTGAACTTTATTCTTCATCATGTGTGATTACCAAGTTGAAACTTAATCGATTAAGATATATCTTTAACTAGCA
>MDTB01135431.1_pt1 | contig 28010 bp, 24 predicted proteins | sample 811161 | NCBI WGS metagenome assembly MDTB01 (sample SAMN05326650, study PRJNA326480) | marine metagenome | isolation source: seawater | place: Mediterranean Sea | collected 2009
AACGCATAAGCAGGTACCCCAAGATCGCACGCGAGCTCGGAAAAACGTTTCCATCCAAGAGCGGGTATGCCGAGATGACTGGATGTCTGCCGAACTGGTGAGATAAATACTGCATCTGAGGGCCAGTAACGTTGACGTTCTATATCAGATTCATCGCGGATACCTGACGTCAGTGGCCATGGCCGATCGAGTTTTTTAAGACACTCAAGAGCGTCTTGGATCCCATCACTTTTTCGCAAGTGGACTCCGCACCCCTTTTGGAAACAAGTTAGTTGATCGAGCGTTAATATGACCTGATGCCCGCTTCCAATCGCCGAATCTATAGCTCCCTCAAGATCTCGCCCAGGAGGGAGACCGCGGAGATAAAGGACACTTCTGTCATGCGTCTTTGTAACCCAAGTCTTCGGTTCAGGAGCAAGCTTAGCGTCAAGAATTTTTATAATTCTCGGTAGACCGACCGCGCGAACAATGGCGTCATTCGCCCTCGGAAATTGAAGCTCCGTCAGAAACTCCGATGGGAACCATGAGACATCTTGACCCTCAAGTCCTCGCGGCTCACCGTCAAAACGAGACACCTCATAGACCCACAGACGCACTGATTTTTCGCCATAGATCCAGGGAATCTGGAACATGAAACTCGCGTCACGTAGTGTAATTCCGAGCTCCTCCTTTAGCTCCCGACTCAGACACGCCGTAGGCTCCTCACCTGGTTCAAACTTACCCCCAGGAAACTCCCAAAGGCCCCCTAGGTTACTGCCCTTATGACGCTTGGAAATAAGAATCTTCTCATCGCGCCAGATCAGTGCGCAGGCAACTTGGGTCTCAGGTCCGGTACTCGGCATTAATCCGCACATACTCGTTGGTGAGATCGCAAGTCATGACACGACAGTATCCAGAACCCGCTCCCATAGAAATACGGATCGCAATATCGACCGACTCCATTGCAGTTCGACCAGCCTCTTCCGTATATTCTGGATGCCGGCTACCGTTTTGTACGATCTGGACACTGTTAATCCAAATATTCACCTGATCAATTTCTAATTTAGGAACAGGGGCCCGACCGACTGCAGCCACAATACGTCCCCAGTTTGGATCTGACGCTGCAAGTGCGGTCTTCACCAGCGGTGATAAAGCGACTGTGTTGGCTATTGTATGGGCATCCCCGTCATTTGTTGCGGTCTCACAAATCACAGACACGAACTTCGTAGCGCCCTCTCCATCCCGTGCAAGCATCTCAGCCAAATCGTCTGCTAAGTCCGACAGCGCCGAGGCAAAAATCTGTGCCTCTTGACTGTCAGGGTCCGCAATAAGTGCATGTCCTGCCTGTTTTGTGGCGACGATTGCGCAGACGTCGTTCGTCGATGTGTCGCCGTCCACGGTGACACAATTGAAGCTATGGTTCACGGCGCGAGTTAGAAGAACCTGTAAACATTCCGCCTCCATAACAACATCTGACGCAATTAAACCAAACATTGTTGCCATGTTAGGATGAATCATCCCCGATCCCTTGGCCATACCAGTGAAAGAGACCGTGTGCCCACCGATGTCGCATTGGATATGCCTCAATTTTGGGTGTGTATCGGTGGTCATAATTGCACGCGATGCTTGTTCCCACGCGACTGAAGACCCATCAGAGGCGCTCATCGCCCTAGGAAGCGCGTCACAAATGGATTGAACAGGTAGCGGCTCACCGATGACTCCGGTTGAGAATGGCCAGACTGTATCTGTACCTACACCAGCTAGTTTAGCTACTGCACGGACAGTCTGGCGGCAGGAATCCATCCCAGATTCACCTGTTCCGGCATTCGCATTCCCCGCATTCAATAACCAGATGCGAACCGATGCGGTGATCGCAAGGTTCGCTCTCAACACATGCACAGGTGCAGCGCATAATCGATTGGTCGTGGTGACGGCCGCGCCAACGGCACCCTCATCAAAGGCTATCAGAACGAGATCGTCACGGTCTCTATTTTCATAGACGGGCGCCCTAGTGGCGCCTAACCGCACCCCTTTGACCATTAATCCACCTTCTGACGAGTTCATGCGACTCTCACTCTTTAAAACAGAGCATATGATGGCGAGTTAACCAATGCGACCACAACACTGCTTGTATTTCTTTCCGCTACCACACGGACAAGGCTCATTACGACCCACCTTTTGACTCACTGCTGGCATTGGTCGCTCTGGCACAGTCTGCTCCGTTGCAGCCTCGCTAACCGACGCAGTCTCATGAGTCGCCTCCGCCCTAGCGAGCTGTTCAACAGCCTGACGACGACGCTCCTCTTCTTGCGCCTCAATCTCTTCCTTGCTTGGTACTTGAACCGCGCTCAATACTCGGACTGATTCTCGTTTGATTTGATCAAGCATAGACGTAAACAGCTCAAAGGCCTCGCGTTTATATTCCTGCTTTGGATTCTTTTGCGCGTACCCGCGCAGGTGTATGCCTTGGCGCAGATAGTCCATCGCAGCCAAATGCTCTTTCCACGTATGATCGAGAATTTGTAATAAAACCTGCTTCTCGAAGCGGCGCATGGTTTCTGCACCAAGCACTCCAATTTTGTCATCATGACGACGACAAGCCTCATCAATAATTTTCTCGAGCAGAGTTTCCTCATAGAGCGACTCATCCTCATCGAGCCACTCTTGGATCGGCATCTCTAGACCGAAGTGCGTCGCAAATTCCTCAGTGAGAGCAGGTATGTCCCACTGCTCAATTAGACTTTGTGGTGGAACATATGTTGCTACCACAGAAGTGAAAACATCGCGACGAATTGCAATGACGAGATCAGATAAATCATCCGCATCCATTAACTCATTGCGTTGTGCGTAGACCTGTGTCCGCTGATCATTTGCGACGTCATCGTAATCTAGCAATTGTTTCCGGATATCGAAGTTTCGGCCCTCAACTTTCTTCTGGGCCTTCTCAATGGCATTGGTCACCATTTTGTGTTCTATGGCTTCACCTCGTTGCATGCCCAAGCCCTGCATGATCGATCGCATCCTTGGGGATGCGAAGATACGCATCAGATCATCCTCGAGTGACAGGAAGAAACGAGACGAACCGGGATCACCCTGACGGCCTGAACGTCCACGTAGCTGGTTATCTATTCGTCGCGATTCGTGACGTTCAGAACCAACGATATGAAGACCACCGGCCTCGAGCACTGCATCGTGACGTGTTTTCCAATGTCCCTTAATTACCTCAATCTGCTTTTCAGTTGGCGAGTCAAGTTCGGCAACTTCAGCCTGCCAATTACCCCCCAACACAATATCAGTGCCGCGTCCGGCCATATTGGTAGCTATGGTTACGCCTCCCGGGCGACCAGCCTCTGCAATGATGTGTGCTTCGCGTTCGTGTTGCTTTGCGTTCAATACGTTGTGCTGAATCCCCTCTTTGTCGAGAAAATTAGATAACAGCTCTGAGGCCTCGACCGATGCAGTACCAACCAGTACTGGACGGCCTTTATCGCGCTCAGTGATCACATCACCAACAATAGCCTCAAACTTCTCATCCATGGTCATGTAAACCAAATCGTTTCCGTCGGTTCGCTTCACGGGCACATTGGTCGGAATAACGACAACATCTAAGCCGTATATCTGTCTAAATTCAAAAGCCTCGGTATCAGCTGTCCCGGTCATACCGGACAGACGATCGTACAAACGGAAATAATTCTGAAATGTGGTCGACGCAAGAGTCTGACTTTCGGCATGTATCTCAACGCCTTCTTTGGCCTCTACCGCCTGGTGCAGACCATCGGACCAACGACGGCCTGGCATGGTCCGGCCGGTATGTTCATCAACGATTACGACCTGCCCATCTTGGATAATGTAGTGTACGTCACATTGAAAGAGCGTGTGCGCCCTAAGCCCCGCATTGACATGATGAAATAAGGCCAAATTGGCTGGATTATAGAGACTGTCCCCGGTTTCCAATAACCCCATTTCTGCGAGCTCCGCCTCGATCAACTCATGACCTAACTCCGTCAGTTCTACAGATCGATTTTTCTCATCTAACAGGTAGTGACCTTCGACCTCGAATGATTCTCCGTCTTCTCCCATTTTTGCCTCAGAGAGTTTTGGAATGACAGTGTTGATAGATTTGTATCGCTCGGAATGGTCCTCCGCTGGACCGGAAATAATGAGTGGTGTTCTTGCCTCGTCAATCAGTATCGAATCCACTTCATCGACGATCGCAAAAGCCAAATCGCGTTGAACGCGTCCCTCTGGCGAAAAAGCCATGTTATCTCGCAAATAATCGAACCCAAACTCATTATTGGTGCCATAAGTAACATCAGCTCCGTAGGCTGCTCTTTTATCTTCTGCGGTTTGGCCAGAGGTGATGACTCTCACCGTAAGGCCTAGTCCTTCATACAGAGGTCGCATCCAATTGGCATCACGGTTTGCAAGGTATTCGTTCACGGTCACCACGTGAACGCTATTACCACCTATCGCATTGAGATAAGCCGGCAATGTAGCCACCAGCGTCTTACCTTCTCCCGTTCGCATTTCGGCGATACGCCCTTCATACAGGGTCATCCCTCCGACCATTTGTACATCAAAATGTCTAAGGCCAAGCCGGCGCCTGCTGACTTCTCTGCAGACTGCAAACGCCTCAGGGAGTATTTGATTTAGCGTCTCACCACTCTTTATTCGGCTACGAAAATCACTGCGTTTCGCGGCAAGCGCATCGTCACTGAGTGGTTGGAGGATGGATTCTTGCTGATTGATTGCGGCAACGGCCTTCAGCATCCGCTTAACTTCACGGTCATTCTTCGAGCCAAAGATCTTCCGGACAAATGTCCCTAACATGGGTATCCTATACAGTCTTTAATCATAATAAGGATATTGTAGCGAATTGCGTGATCCCGGACAGCTAAAAACCCTGAGAACTTTGCTAAATCGATCAGGAAGTCACCTCCAGACGCTTCAGCTTGAGGTATCAATACACGCCAAACGCGCCCGCACCATTGAAAACTTACTGCCTGAAGATCTCGGACACAAGATCGCTGCTGGAACCCTACAGTCTGGCCTTCTGACCCTGTATGTGCCAACAGCATCCTTAGTAGCCAAGTTACGCTTTGAGGAAAATACCCTAATCGAAAAGCTCCAAAACGATCCTCTATTTCGTGGAATCAGACGTATACAATGTCGGGTAAAGCCACGCAAATCTGAGCCATCACAAAACACAAAAATGAGCAATAGATTGAGTGCAAAGGCTGCCTCTTTCATTCAAGACTTTTCAGAGTCTTTAGCAGATGGAGAATTCAAACGTCAGTTTCAGCGACTGGCTGCACGGGTATCGGACAATCTTCCACCCGATCAAACGTAACCACTTCACAATTACTCGGGTCCGAAAATAACCGTCGCAACAGCTTATTATTGAGCGCATGACCGCTCCGATTTCCCGAGTAATGACCAATAATAGGGCGTCCAGCGAGATATAAATCACCCAGCGCATCCAACACTTTATGTTTCACAAATTCATCATTTTGACGAAGGCCATCATCGTTCAAAATACGGTCTTCACCTACAACGATCGCGTTCGCCATCGATCCGCCTCGCGCCAGATTGTTAGCTTTCAAGTAGTCCAGATCACGCATGAAGCCAAAAGTTCGGGCACGACTAACCTCACGAATGAAGGATGCTTCGTCGATGTCGACTACCGTTTTGCATTCACCCAGATCGACCACTGGATGATCGAAGTCGATCGAAAACGAGATACGAAAACCATTAAAAGGCTCAAGGCGAGCAAGCTTTCCTTCGTGTTCGACCTCAACAATGGATGTTATACGAATATACTCTCGTGGTGCGGTCTGCTCGCGCACACCAGCTGATTGAATAAGGAATACGAAAGGTGAGGCACTCCCGTCCATAATCGGAAGTTCCGGCGCGTTGCACTCAACTAATGCATTATCAATACCCATTCCTGACAATGCAGAGAGCAGGTGTTCAACGGTAGACACTTGGACACCATCGGGCGAGGACAGACAGGTTGAAAGGGTTGTCTGAGACACACTGTCTGCGTTGGCTCTTATCAATACAGGAGGATCCAAATCTACCCGTTTGAATTGGATACCATGATTTTCCGGTGCAGGCCTCAAAGTGAGGTATACCGTATCACCTGAGTGAAGACCAACTCCGGTGGCACGCACGACATTTTTCAGCGTTCGCTGTGCAATCAATTTAACTATCCTTCAACATGTCGCTAGTTTAACAGGCTTTTCTTCTCTGCTTCCTGCAAACTAGAAGGGAGGTATAGTCTTCTATCAATTAGTCCGCCTGCCGACGAAGGAATGCCGGGATATTTAGAATCCTCTCCATTTCCTCCGTGTTGCCAATCTCCTCTGTAAGATCCTGAGCCAATGCCGTATTACCTATCGCCTGTGCTCTAAGAATCTGTGGCGCATCGGCGGAGCTGAATGCCTCACGAGGTTCATTATTGAGTTGACCGTTATCTACCACTGTTTTTGGAGACAATACATCTCCAAGTCCGGTAGCGACCACAGTCACACAGATTTGGTCGCTCATTTCCGGGTCGATTACGGTTCCAATAACGACATTAGCATTCTCGTCACTAATCTGTTCAACCACTTTACCTACCTGATCAAATTCACCGAGCGTAAAGTCAGGACCCGACGTGATATTAACTAAAATTCCACGCGCGCCGGATAAATCAACATCTTCAAGGAGTGGCGAACGGATAGCAACTTCGGCTGCCGTCACTGCGCGATCCTCGCCAGTCGCGGCCCCAGTGCCCATCATCGCCTTACCCATTTCACTCATAACCGTTCTGACGTCAGCAAAGTCGACATTTATCATTCCCGGACGGATGATTAAGTCTGCTATACCCCTTACCGCACCGTGTAGGACATTGTTAGCTTCTCCAAAAGCAGCCATCAGTGACGAATTTTTGCCGAGCACCGGGAGGAGTTTTTCATTTGGCACAACGATCAATGAATCGACGTGCTTCTCCAGAGCCGTTATTCCTTGATCAGCCACGTGCGCGCGTCGACGGCCCTCAAAACCAAAAGGACGCGTAACAATGGCAACCGTCAGAATGCCTAAATCGCGTGCAATCTCCGCAACCACTGGTGCAGCGCCCGTCCCAGTTCCGCCACCCATGCCGGCAGTGATAAAGACCATGTCAGTCCCAGTTAAGACATCAACGATGGCATCACGATCCTCGATCGCCGCATTTCTGCCGACATCTGGATTGGCGCCCGCGCCTAAACCCTTTGTTATGTCACCGCCTAACTGTAACGTCCGGTCCGCCGGAATTGCCCGCATCGCTTGAGAATCTGTATTCGCCACGATGAACTCAACACCCTCAACGGCATGTTTCAACATATAGTGAACAGCGTTACCGCCACTGCCACCGACGCCAATTACTTTAATAACGGCACTTGATTCGATTTGATCTACTATCTCAAACATTCTTGTTTCCCCTTATTTAAAAATTTCCCTGGATCCAATGTCGGACCCTGTTAAACATGCTTCCTTGCGCACCAAGCCAATGAGGCTGTGGCCGTACTTCTTGGTCGCGACCGTACGCCAGAAGACCTGCTACAACCGCATTGGCTGGATCTTGTAGTAGTCCATCGAGTCCATCCTGATGAGCCTGCTTTAATACCCGACACGGATACTGCAATACACTTTCAAAGACTTGCGAGATACCCGGTAATGCAACCGTACCCCCACACAACACAATCCCTGTCGACGCCTTTTCAAATCGTCCGGATAGACGTAGACGCTCACCAAGGATCTCGGCAAACTCTTCGATACGCGGTTGAATAAATGCCGTTAATTGTTGAAGACGAATATCTTCTGCAGGTCGATCTGCAATCTTCTTCACCTGAGCGGTCTGGTCAGGTGGAGCGAATGTGGTGTGGGCATACCCATACTTAACCTTTAAATGTTCGGCGTCCCCAAGTGGTGTTTTTAGGGCAACAGCCAAATCATGTGTTAAAAGTTCTCCGCCCATCGGTACGATTTGCATCCAGACCGGTGAGCCCTCAGCGATAACCATAATATCGGTGGTGCCCATACCGATATCGGCGATACAAACGCCCAATTCTCGCTCATCTGCTGAAACCAACTGACTGACTGCCAATGCTGACGGTACAAGCACTGCAGCCTCGAGACCGGCTAATTTCAGGCATTTCTTCAGATTTTGAATGACATAGGTAGCACCAGTGATCACATGGACATGTGCTAATAACTGATTTCCACTCATTCCTTGCGGTGAGCGAAGCCCTGTTTGTTCATCAAGGGTAAATGAGCGTGGAATTACACTTAAAATTTCTCGATCCGGCATTTGGGCTTGAATTTGCACTTGCTCCATTGCCTGAGTAACCAAAACATCCGTTACCTCACGATGGTTAAGCATCACGGTTGCTGAAATATCTTGACCAACAAGATGTGAACCGCCGACCGATACCAAGGGATCACTTAACTTAGTTCCGGCCATCTGGTTGGCTGCAGAAACAGCCCGCTTTAGAGCCTCTACCACTGAGTCAATCTCAATAACAACACCTTGCTTTAGACCACCGGAGCGTGCGCTACCGAGCCCGCGAGTAACAATTCGACCGATGTCCGAAATCTCAGCGATCACCGCTTTAATTTGGCTAGATCCGATATCTACTACGAGTAAATAACTCACTTTTCAGATCTCCATGCCAAAGCGATACCATTATCGTAACGGGCATCGACTTCTCGTAATTTTCGTAGGCGATCCTTATCAAGTCGTATCAAAATATCTCGAGCTCGCGCCAGTCGTCCAAGGATATCGACGCGCCCTAGCTTTAAAGTAAAGCCTTGATCTAATTCGATCTCCCATCCAAGATCATGGCCACGTGATACAGCAGTAACTTTTGCGAAGTCGGCTAAACGATCTGAAAATACGCTGTAATGGCTATAGACCTGCGTGGTCTCAGACAAGGCTCCATACAAACGCGGCATTGGCTCGTCAACTAGCTCCGGTGGCTCAAACAAGTCACCAGACAAGCCGAGATATTGGGTATCGTTATAAACGGCAACTGGTCGTTGCTCAACAATTTCGATTAATAGGGTATCTGGCCAGATACGGCGGGCAGACGCGGCGGAAATCCAAGGATGCGATTCGACTTCAGACACCACCTCGGTGAGTATCGTGTCAAGATAATTATTATTAAACTTAATACTCAGATCTTTAGTTAAGTTGTCGGCATCTAAATAACGTAAGTGACCTAGCAATTGAACCTGTCTGATCTGAATATCCTTTAAGAGATGACTTAGACCGCTAGCAGCGATAGATCCAGTGACACCTAGTCCGATCAGAACTATCAACACTTTCCAATGCGTTAATGTCCGACTTGCAATTTGCTTCACCGTCATGGCGAGACCTCTGCGTCAAGAAGTATCTGTTCAACCAGCATAGGCATATCCATCCCAGACGCACTCGCAGCTTTGGGGACCAATGAATGGCTCCCCATTCCGGGTACGGTATTGCACTCGACCAACAATAAATGACCAGTTTCATCCATCATAAAATCCACGCGGCCCCAAGTCCGACAGCCGAGCGCTTCAAATGCCTCAAGTGCAAGTTTTTGCGCCTCGGTTTCAGATTCCGGACTCAGGCCAGATGGAATTTGATATTCAGTGTCATTCGATTGATATTTCGCTTCATAGTCATAAAAGTCAGTTGTTGACTGAATGCCTATTACGGGTAAGGCGAGACCGTGGACTACGCCCACTGTGAATTCGGGACCTGGTAGCAATGGCTCGACCAGTACACGGGTGTCATACGTCAGAGCGTCCTCCAACGCTACCTTTAATTGATCGCTACCACGAACCACGTGGGCACCGACCGAGGATCCTTCATGGGCTGGCTTCACGAAGAGTTCCGGACCCAGGCGTTTTATGCAGATATCAGACTGCTCTATATCGTTTACGACTACCATGGGTGCTGTCGGTAAACCCAACGATTCCCACACTTGCTTAGTTCTCGGTTTATCAAATGCCAAGGCTGATGAAGCAACACCTGAACCCGTGAAGGGGATACCGAGGGCACACAAAAGTCCTTGTAGTACACCGTCCTCTCCGGGCCGCCCATGAACCAAGTTAAAAACTCGAGTTGGTCGGCTAGCGATCAATGACTCAACTAACCTGTCTTTTATATCGATTTCTATAGGGTTGATACCGAGCTGCTGCATCGCCTCGCTCACCGAAGCCTTTCCGTCGCAGGAAACGGCAGCCTCCGAACCTTGTCCACCAAATAGGAGCACAACTCGTTCGCTTGACCAGTTCATCGGCTCCCTCCTAATGTCGTGATAAGCGCGGAAGGTAACCGTCCGATGGAGCCTGCGCCTTGGATTAGCACTACATCGTTAGGCTCAATTAGCGCGTCGACGCGCTCAATTACTTGTTCAAATTCGCCTTCTACGTAGGGACGACAGAGCCCTAGCCGGCGAATACTCTGTGCAAGATCCTTCGCTCCAGCACCCACGATCGGAGCCTCTCCAGCCGCATATACAGGCATCAGAACCAGTTCATCAGCACGGGTCAATACAGTAACAAATTCGTCAAATAATTCTTGAGTACGCGTGTAGCGATGAGGCTGAAAGACATTCACAAGACGCCGATTAGGGTATGCAGCACGCAGAGCGTCAAAGGTAACCTGAAGTTCTTTTGGATGGTGCCCGTAATCATCAATCACTGGAATTTTTTGTCCTTTCTTGTAGACAAATCCGGCTAACTGGAATCGACGGTCAACTCCCTGAAAATTGCTTAAAGCAGCTACTAGCGAGTCATCGTTGACACCCAAATGATCAGAAAGCGCTATTACTGCCAGAGCATTTAACACGTTGTGCCGCCCCGGCATGGGAAGGGTAACCTTCAGACTCCCAGCGTTTGGACGGCGCACATTAAAGTGGGTTTGCAGTCCATCGCTGACAATATCCGTCGCACGGTAATCAGACTCGGACTCAATGCCGTAGGTGAGAAAGGTCCGTCCTACATTAGACAGCAATCCAGTCAATACGGGGTCATCGGTATTAGCAATAACCAGCCCATAAAATGGTAGGTTTTGTAAAAACTGAACAAATGTCTGTTTCAAACGCTCAAAATCGCCACCATAGGTTGACATATGGTCGACATCGATATTGGTGACAACAGCGATCATTGGTTTCAGAACCAGAAAAGATGCATCACTCTCATCTGCTTCCGCGACCATATATTCACTCTGACCAAGGCTAGCGTTGGTACCGACCTGATTTAGCTTACCTCCAATAATATAGGTTGGATCTAGCCCTCCCTCGGCAAGTACAGAAGCTGCGAGAGACGTAGTTGTTGTTTTCCCGTGAGTACCTGAGACGGCAATGCCGAATTTGAATCGCATCAATTCAGCGAGCATTTGTGCCCTTGGAATTACTGGGATACGTGCCTCTAATGCACTCGAGATTTCGGGGTTTGTGTGGTCTATAGCACTCGAGACTACGATAACCTCGGCACCCTCAATATTCGTTGCCCGATGACCGATATGGATCTCAGCTCCTAACCTTTTCAAACGCGTGGTGGCAGTTCCTTCTCGCAAGTCGGATCCAGATATCAGGTATCCCTGATTAAGCAGTACTTCCGCGATACCACTCATCCCGATACCACCAATACCGACAAAATGCATTCGTTGGATTTGCCCCATCCGATTAACCACGAGCAATCTCCAAAACACAATCAGCAACCTTTTTGGTCGCTTCTGGTTTAGCGACAGATCGTGCCGCTCGCGCCATTTGGGTCAGTTTTTCGGGAGCTCTTAAAATATCTGAGAGCTTAGCTACAAAAATATCAAGATCCTTCTCCTGAACAACAACAGCTGCACCAGCCTCCCGTAGCCGCTCCCCATTTTTTATCTGGTGATCATCGACTGCATGAGGGAAAGGAATCAGTACCGAAGGCATGGCAGCACTTGCGAGCTCTGATACAGTAAGTGCACCCGCTCGACAGACCACGATATCCGCACCGCTATATGCGTCGTCCATTCGACTGATGAATGCTACGACCGTGGCCTCGAGGTCTAACGCCTGATATTGCTCAACTACCTGATTTTGCGCTGTAAGACCTGTCTGGTGGGTGACTTCGATTCCGAAGTGAGTAGCTACTTCCTTTAATTTTTTTGGAAGTCGTTCATTCAGTGCCTTCGCGCCCTGCGAGCCACCTATCACAAGTACACGTGTGGTCTCAGTAGGCTGGCAACCATCTGCAAGGCGCTGACGACCAACAGCATCGATCTCAGTTCTAATAGGATTTCCGACACACTCGGCACCCTCTAATACGTCTGGGAACGCTGTCAGAACGCGTGCCGAGAACTTAGCGAGATAACGATTTGTCATTCCAACGACCGCATTTTGTTCATGGATCACCACAGGAACTTTCATAAGCCGGGCCGCAATTCCGGCAGGCCCCGCAGGGTATCCACCGAATCCGACACAAACAGATGGCCGAAGACGTAGCATCAAAACGATTGCCTGAATGATCGAAACCGCTAGACAGATGCCGCCTGTAATACGCTCCAGGCCTTTCTTACCTCGGAGGCCCCGAGCAGCGAGGAAATGTATGGGTATGCTTTTTTCTGGAACTAGTTTTTTTTCCAGACCATATCGTGAACCAATCCAATGAACTACCTCACCTCGGCTGACCAGTTCCTCGGCAACCGCTAATGCAGGAAAAATATGACCACCAGTCCCGCCGGCCATTACACAAATTGGTTTCTTCATAACTGCGCTCCCGGCAGGTTGTCTGCACTGACACGCGCTATGACACCGAGGCTTACGGCGGTCATCACTAACGAACTACCACCATAACTCAGGAGCGGAAGCGTTAGGCCTGTCGTAGGAGCCAGTCCGGTATTGACCGCCAAATTGATAAGTATTTGAAGCGCAATAAGAAGTACAAGCCCATACACGAGATAAGCGGCAAAGGGTCTACCGCCAAGCTCTGCACGCCGGCCGATCAACAAACCTCGCCACACGATAAAAGTCATAAATCCGACCGTAATCAAAGCGCCGATAAGACCAAGCTCTTCGGCGAGGATCGCGAAAACGAAGTCGGTGTGGGCCTCTGGTAGATAAAACAACTTCTGGACAGAATTACCGAGTCCCATACCAAACAGCCCCCCGCGGCCAAATGCCAATAACGCCTGCGTTAGCTGATAGCCCGCTCCAAAACGAACGGCCCAAGGATTAAAAATTGTTTCAATCCGTTCGATACGATAAGGCTCAATCACGGCAAGTATCGCGAGACCGAGAAACAACGCCGAACCAAACACCACGTACTGTGTAAATGGTGCCCCGGCTAGCAAAAGAACGCCCATCACAGCGCAACTCAATACCAACAATGTGCCGTAGTCAGGCTCCATTAATAAAAGAATCGCTATTAAACCGACAACAACCATAGGTTTGACGAAGCCACTAAATTTTTGACGCACCTCTTCAAGTCGTCGGACCAGATAAGATGCTAGGAACAGCATCATCGTAAATTTAGTGATTTCAGATGGTTGAAGATTGAATATCCCGAGACTGAGCCAACGGGTCGCACCCTTCACTGTAAGGCCTACGCCCGGTATCAAAATAAATGCGAGGAGCGCCATCGAAAGAAGTAAAAAATACGTTGAATAGTGGTACCACGATCGGGTTGGAATCAAATATGCGATCACACCCGCGATCGATGCAATTAGAAGGAAAAATGCATGTTTCATCGCGAAGCTAAAAGGCTGACCAAATCGATCTGAGGCTACCTCGACAGAGCTCGATGCAACTAAGAGAAAACCAAGGCATGCGAGCGCACACGCTGCCAAAATAAAATGAATATCTGGAATACCTAGGGGCATAAAATCCGAGCGACGAATCTCAAGCTTCACAATTTGTCTCCACAAGATGCCTAAAGTGATGACCACGTTCTTCGTAGCTAGAAAATTGGTCAAAGCTAGCGCAGGCAGGGCTTAAGAGAACAACGTCACCATCAGAAGCATGAGAAACGGCGTGCTCAAATGCTCGGTCGAGCGTCTCGACAACGGTTGCGTGAGAGCCCAGAATCGCTGCAAATCGTTCACGGTCCTTGCCATAGACGAAAACGTGATAGCAATAGGCTTTGACGACCTCAGCCCATCGGCCGAGGTCAGCACCCTTACTTTCACCTCCTGCTAGCAAAAATAGCCGACCAGTCGTGCAGACACTGCGCACAGCGGTCTCCGACGCTCCCGTATTTGTTCCCTTAGAATCATTAATAAAACGGATACCTCGAAAACCGGGAATTTCAGTCATCCGATGCGGCAGGCCTTGGAATGCTTCAATTACCTTGACTGCGGCCCGCTTGTTAACGCCTAAGAGATGGCATATCGCAAAAGCTGCCATCGTATTTTGGATCATGTGCCTACCGGGCATCGGAAGCGCATTAACCGGCATCCAAGGATCAGCGCCCAGTGAAATCCATGTAGCATCGTCAACCACCATCAGACCAAATTGGTGAAAGTCAGAATTTTGTAGGGCAAAGTTAATCGCAGGTGTCTTATCAGGAACAAGTGGCTGCGAAAGCGGATCCTCTGCATTCACCACTACCGCACCGACGCCCTCAAAAATCCGGTGCTTCGCGCGATGATAGGCGATCATTGATCCGTGCCAGTCAAGATGGTCTGGGGACATATTCAGACAGGTCGCTACCGTTGCTCTCAATCCACGTGTACGTTCGAGTTGAAAACTGGATAGCTCGAGGATGGCGATCGACTGATCCTTTCGCTGTGGCAATAAATCAAGAGCTTGCGGCCCTAAATTACCGCCGACTAGAACATCCCTACCGTCAGCTTTTAAAATCTCAGCAACTAGGTATGTCACAGTTGATTTTGCATTTGATCCAGTGATGGCAACCAGTGACTGATGCTCGGGCCAGGCTCGGCGGAACACCTGAATGTCACTGATCAGGTGCGAATATGTATTACTGATCCCTTCGGTCTCGGGAGCCACGCCGGGACTCACTACGATCTCTTCGAACTGATCTAAGTATTCTGTCTTCAAGGGCCCAAAATAAGTTTTCACTCCGGGAAATTCGTTATGAAATTCAGATTTCAGTGTTTTTGAAGTGCGCGTATCTGCAACTTCGAAACGAATCCCTAGCGCCTGAAAATGGCGTGCAACTGCCTGACCTGTCGGTCCTGCTCCAAGAATGAGGCGTTTAGTTGTCGCGATCAAAGCCATGAATCACCTCAACTTCAGAGTCGCCAAACCGACAAGAACGAGCATTACCGAGATAATCCAGAAACGAACTATAATCCGTGGTTCAGGCCATCCTTTCAGTTCGAAATGATGATGGATTGGGGCCATTCGGAAAAGCCGTTTGCCAGTGAGTCTCATACTCGCTACTTGCATCATCACAGACACCGTTTCCAGCACAAAGATACCGCCCATGATGAACAGCACTAATTCCTGACGTACCATAACCGCAACAGTTCCCAAGGCAGCTCCTAGCGATAGTGCGCCCACATCGCCCATGAATACCTGAGCGGGGTAGGTGTTGAACCAAAGGAATCCAAGACCAGAGCCCACCATGGCACCCAGAAAGACAACTAACTCACCGGTTCCTGGTATGTAGGGAATGAAGAGATACTGAGAGAAAATTGCATTCCCAGTTAGGTAGGCAAAAACGCCCAGAGCACTTGCGACCAAAACAGTGGGCAAAATAGCTAAGCCGTCGAGTCCATCCGTTAGATTCACCGCATTGGACGTACCTACGATGACAAAGTAGGTCAGAATGACGTAGCCAAATCCCAAGGGAATCAAAAGATCTTTAAAGAACGGTACAAGGAGTGTAGTTTCGTCGGGCGTTTTTGCTATTTTATACAAAACGATTGCAGCGATAATTCCGATAAGTGACTGACCCAAATATTTGGATTTCGCAGAAAGCCCTCTAGAGTCTTTCAGGACGACTTTTCTCCAGTCGTCAATCCATCCGATCACTCCGAATCCGAGCATTACCAACAAAGCGATCCAGACGTATACGTTTGTGAGATCAGCCCACAAAAGTGTCGATATCGTGATACAAACTAAAATAAGTACACCACCCATCGTCGGTGTACCCTGTTTTGAGAAATGCGATTTTGGACCATCAATCCTTACCGACTGTCCAATCTGACGATTCTCCAGAGAGCGAATAACCCACGGACCCACAAGCAGAGCAGTGAGTAGTGCGGTTAAGACTCCCAGAATTGACCGTAACGTAAGGTACTGAAAAACGGCGAAACTCGGTTCAAGACTGCTAAGATAATCCGCTAGAACGAGTAGCACGGCTAATGGCTCCCCTGTTTCGACATTAGCGCATCAATGACACGATCCATCTGCGCTGATCGCGAACCTTTGACAAGAATGACATCAGAACTGGAAATGACGCTCCATAAATAATCGCTGACCTCGTCATGCGACTTCACATAAATAGCATCTTGACCAAATCCATCGGCGATTGGATCCGCCAAGCCCATGGCGATCAATCGGTCAATGCCCTTTTCTTTTGCGTAGGCGCCGACTTTGGTCATCTCAGAATAAGCAGAATCACCGAGTTCACTGAGCCCGCCCACCGCCAAAATTTTTGTACCTCCCTGTTTGGAGAGCCAATCAATTGCCGCGCGAGTTGAACGAGGGCTTGCGTTATAGGTGTCATCAACCAACAAGCAGCTACCCAGTAATCTTGGCGTCATACGACCAGGTTCAATCACTGCGGTTTCAAGTCCCAACTGGATTTCATCGACTGTGGCCCCGGCAGCGAGCGCCATAGCTGCAGCTGCAGCTGCATTTTCCATAAAATGGTACCCAAGTGTTGGAAGGCAAACGTGAATCTGTCCGCTATCAAATTGTAGGGCTACCCGCTGCGATGATTCAGGTGACCAACAAACATCGGCATTATTTCGTCCAATACTGATCACTTTTCGGTCGCCGACGCGTTGCAACCACTGATCAAAGGCGGGCTCATCGCTGTTTAGGACAACTGTTCCATCAGGATCCGTGTAATCAATGATTTCACCTTTTCCCTGAACGACACCATCTATCGATCCAAAGCCCTCGAGATGCGCAACACGGGCATTCAATAGGGCTGAAATTATTGGGCGCACCATGGCGGCAAGATATGCAATCTCACCAACCGCAGAAGCGCCAAGCTCGAACAACGCAAACGGATGATGGGGTCTGAGACGAGCCATTGTTATGGGTACCCCTAGATGATTATTTAGGTTGCCCTCGGTGGTGAGGATGTCGTGGTAGCCAAACCGTATCGTCATCTGTCTTAGAATCGAAGCCAGAAAACCTCGGGTACTTGTTTTACCTTGACTACCCGTCAGGGCAAAAACATCGCCTTGATAAGTGGCTCGGATCGAATGCGCAAGATCACCCAACGCACGCTCTGTATTTTCCACACAGATCGAGGGAATTAAGTCAGTGGGTTTTGACACGAGTGCGGCAGCCGCTCCATTCTTCGCGGCACTTTTTATGTAATCATGACCATCGCGATCGGCGACTAGAGCCACAAAGAGATCACCAGCAACAGCCTTGCGACTGTCGATAGTGAATCCAGAGATTGGTACTGAACCATGAGAGGACACGTTGAGATACCTGGCCAAATCCCCCAACTCCCTAGGAAGCATGTTGGGCTCCTTGATCGTTGCACCCTAGAAGACGGGTGACTTCGACTCGGTCCGAGAATGGCTCCGTCCTCCCACCAATAACCTGGCTGTTCTCATGCCCCTTACCAGCCAGTAATATGTAATCATTAGCGGTGGCTGTCTTGACTGCGAACTGGATTGCCTTTTTTCGGTCAACTTCTTCAAGAATCGGAGCCTTTGTCATTCCAGATCGGATCTCCCCGATGATTCTTAGTGGTGACTCAAATCTTGGATTATCAGAGGTGAGCACAACATGATCGGATAATTGAGAAGCGATGCGGCCCATTAAGGGCCGTTTACCCGAATCTCTTCCCCCCCCGCATCCGAAGACAGACCAAATCTCCCCAAGACAGTGACTACGACAAGTGTTTAATGCGTTTTCCAATGCGTCTGGCGTGTGCGCATAGTCGACGACCACGGTTGCTGAATCCTGAGTCTTGTACCATTCCATGCGACCAGGCACCACCTCCAACTGATTTATGAGACCCAAAACATCCTCGGTCATTTGTGGTTTGATCGCGGTGACCGCACCCACCGCTGCGAGAACATTCTGAACGTTAAACTCACCGAGTAACGGAAATTCAATACTGCAAGCTACACCCCGTACCGAGAGGCTTATCCGCGATCCTGTCGAAACGGATTCGATGCTCTGAATCTTGAAGTCGCTAGCCGAATTTCCGAACGTGACCACCTCCTTATCGGACAATTTGTCAGCCAGTTTTTTGCAAAATGGATCATCTGAATTCAGAACTGCATAGCGAATATTAAAATCGTAAAACAAGCGGGCCTTCGCACGACCATAAGAATCCATATCACCGTGATAATCCAGATGATCACGCGTCAGATTGGTCATGACCGCAACCTCAAAAGGAATACCGTGAACCCGGTATTGGTGAAGGGCGTGCGATGAGACTTCCATTGCGACCACCCGAACATCAAGAGACTGAAGCTTTGCAAATGTCTTGAAGAGGGTGACTGCGTCTGGGGTGGTTCGATCTAAACCAACCAACTGATCCGAACCGACCGATACGCCCAAAGTGCCGATACGGGCAACCTTATATCCGAGGTGCTCCGCTAGCTGGGCTATTAAATGAACCGTTGTGGTCTTTCCATTGGTACCAGTTACACCGATGATATGCATGTTTTGGCATGGATACCCATAAAAAATACTAGCCAAATATCCAATTTGAGTCCTTAATTCATGCACCTTAAGTGCTGGTATATCGATCGGAATCTCCCCAGACCACTGATCATAAAGGACAGCTACAGCGCCACTTGTGATCGCTTGATCGATGTAGTCCAGACCATGTCCGTTTGAGCCCTGAATCGCTATAAACAATGAGCCATCAGTAACATGTCGGGAATCTAACGCCAGATCAAAAATTTCGACGCGAGATGAGTGCGTAACATATAGGCCGATCTCGGATAGCAAATGATCAAGACGCATTATTCGACCCCCCATGCCAACTTGGACTGATCGAGTTTATCGGGCTGAATGTCATAGATTCGCATGACATCATCCATCACATCTGCAAATACCGGAGCTGCCACCTGACCACCGAAATATTGCTGCGATCTTGGATCATCGATCGAAATCGCCATCACAAACCTAGGATTGGCGATTGGGGCAAGACCTACAAAACTCGAAATATACTGACGGCTCGCATAAGAACCATCAGCATATTTCATGGTCGTCCCTGTTTTTCCCCCAACGTGGTACAACGGTATCTGGGCACGACGAGCTGTCCCACCTTCTTCAGTCGCCGCGCGGAGCATAGGTAAGACTTCTCGAACGGTCTCCCGTTTGAACACCCGAACTGGTTTTGAGGTGACACCCTCCGACAACAGAGTCAGTGGCTGAAGAACCCCTTCGTTTGCAAACACGCTATATGCCTGCGCCAACTGAATCGTTGTTATATTGAGATTGTAGCCATAGGATAACGCGGCTCTATCCATGTCCTTCCAAGTAGTGTACCTCGGTAGACGCCCATCCTCTTCACCAGGAAACCCCATCGCCGTCGGCTGACCAAGACGAAGAAGGGCTAACCTGTCACGTAAAGCCGACGGCTCCATGGTCAGTGCAATCTTAGCAGCTCCTACGTTAGACGATTTTGCAATCACATTAGACACATCAATCTCACCATAGTTGCGCATGTCGCTAATCACATGACCTGGAACATTCATACGTCCGGGGGACGTATCGATTAATGTTTCTGGATCTATCAGTCCCAGATCAATTGCGGTTGCTACCGTAAAAGGTTTGATCGGTGATCCAGGCTCCATTAAATCTGTCACCGCCCGATTGCGAACTTTGTCAGGTTGTCGAGTCGATATATCGTTGGGATTAAAAGCTGGCTGTGCAGCCAACGCGATTACTTCGCCAGTCAAAGCATCAACCAGTACTGCACTCCCGCCGGCTGCCCGTGCTTGCGTTACGGCCTCTTTCAATGCTCTATAAGTGATATATTGCAATCGAAGGTCTATTGATAATCGCAGATCTCGGCCTTGCTTAACCTCCTGACCCGCGCTCACGTAGCGTACGACGTTCGCGCGGCGGTTACGCAGCACATGCCGCAATCCATCCTTACCTGACAACCAGTTGTTAAAAGAAAGCTCAAGACCCTCCTGACCGCTGTCTTCGATATTTGTGAAACCAACCAAGTGAGCGGCGACCTCACCGGCGGGATAAAAGCGACGGAATTGACGGAGTACCTCGATTCCATCTAGCCCAAGTGCCTCAATTTGATTCGCGCGCTCCGGAGTGACATAACGGGAGAGATACAAGAATGGGGATACACTCTTTGCTACACGATCACGCAACCGGTCCGCATGAATGTCCATCAGGGGCGCAAGTATCTCAGGCCAGGAGGAACCAGTGAGTTTATCGGGCCGCGCAGCAATTGCAGCCACTGGTGTCGAGATCGCGAGCGGTTGTGCAAACCGGTCCGTAATCATGCCCCGATATGCCGGTATCTTCTGATAACGAATGGTGATCTCATCGCTGATATCTCTCAGATTTCTTGTCTCGAGAACGTGGAGCCAAACCAAGCGTCCACATACGATAAACGCCAGCAAACCTAGCGCCAAGCCAACGAACCACAACCGCCAGCGACTGGATGCAAGTCTTTCATTTGCACTCAATGCGGCCGCTCCATTAACACCACATCATCAGCACCCACGGCACCAAGAGACAGACTATGGCGTGCCAACGTATCAATGCGCATATCGGCAGATACGGCACCACGTTCCAGCATCAGCCGCCCCCACTCGATCATGAGTCGATTCCTTTCCGCTCTCAGCTCCTGCAATTCGGAATACATCTGACGCGTCTGATATGCACTATCAATTATGAATACCGAAGTAATCAGAATTGAGACGCCCAACATAACGGATAACCAGATATCTGAGCGATGGAACCACTGCATCAGGCTGCCTCAGTCCGTTCCGCAACGCGAAGTACAGCGCTTCGCGCTCTCGGATTTATCTGCAGCTCCTCTGGACCCGCTTTGATTGCCTTACCGACAAGTCGTAATTTTGATTTCGTGAGATTTTCAGGTAGGGGCATCCTTGGATCACCTCGAGGAGGCCGCGACGCGCCACGTAATGCTCGCTTAACGAGACGGTCTTCTAAAGAATGAAAGGAGATCACTGCCAACCGACCACCAATATCAAGACGATTGATGGCCGCATTAAGCCCTTGCTCAACCTCCGTCAACTCGCCGTTAATGTATAGACGGATAGCCTGAAAAGTACGGGTTGCTGGATGCTTGTTATGATCCTTAATTGGCTGGGCATCGCTAATAATCTTTCCAAGCTGCGCAGTCGTCTGAATCGGTTGAGTAGACCGTGCTTCCACGATCGCTCGAGCAATCCGACGTGAGAATCGCTCCTCACCAAAAACCCAAAGCACATGCGCAATTTCTTTCGTATCGGCCCGCGCCACCCACTCAGCGGCCGACTCCCCAGTTGTTGGATCCATCCGCATATCAAGTGGACCGTCTGCCTGGAAGCTGAAGCCCCGATGGGCCTCCTCTAGCTGTGGGGAAGACACCCCTAGATCCATCAATATTCCTTCCACACGCTCTATGCCAAGGTTATCAAGTGCTCCCTCTAATTTTGAGAAGGCGGTATGTATCATTCGAAAACGTGGATCTTCTTGAGCTAATTTCATTCCGACCGATACAGCAGCCGGATCGCGGTCCAGACCGATCAGACGCCCAAACTCACCCACGGATGCTAAAATTGCCCGCGAATGGCCGCCACGACCAAAAGTACAATCTAGATATACCCGATCTTGCTTAATACACAGACCGTTCAGCGCTTCATGAAGTAGCACTGGGATGTGACGCATCGGCCCTCCTTAAAGCGATAAGTTAATTAGTTCGACAGAGCCATCGTCATCAAATGACTGGCTGAGGTATGTCTCGGTCGTCGATGTCCAACGCGTCTCACTCCAGATTTCAAACTTTTGACCCTGACCAACGAGAATCAGACGCTTATCAAGTTCTGCATGATCACGATGCGTCGCGGGGAGGAGAAGACGATTTGCGGCATCAAGATCAATCTCAGTTGCGTAACCAACCATCAGATGTTGAAGGCGTCGAGCCTGACGACTCGAAGAATTTGGGAGTGCATTAACTTGCGACTCAATTAGTTCCCAGTCAGCGTGTGGATAAAGCAGCAGACAGCGGTCGAAGGGGTGGACTGTAACGACCATATGACCATCACAGCGATCTGTCACACGAGCCCGGTATTTTACCGGTAACGCTGCCCGCCCTTTGACATCCATATTGATCGGGTTAATCCCGCGAAACACTGTCTTCTCCTTGGAGAGTTAAAGGTGAACGCTCTATAAATACCCACAACTCACCACTTTTTCCCACAGTAAGACTCTATTTACCCACTAAAGGACAGTCAAATAACAATGCGACCAGAATGACTAGACTCTGAAATTCATTATTCAAACCGATCAATAAGTAACTGAATTAGCTGTATTAATTAATTTTAAAAGGGGGCAAAAAAGCGTGCTCAAAATTGAAAAAAGGTAGTGGGGCAAAGTGGAAAATATTTGAGTTAGCCGATAAGCCGGGTTCTGTCTTGGACAATCATTCATCTAGGCATTACGTCACCGCAATGCTCAAGCGACCTACCCGAATCCAACGCGAGGCACGCCAAAAGGACTCCTATTTGGTCTTGCTCCAGGTGGGGTTTACCATGCCGTCACGTGTTGCCACTGACGCGGTGCGCTCTTACCGCACCCTTTCACCCTTACCGACCGAGTCGGCGGTCTACTCTCTGCTGCACTTTCCGTAGGCTCACGCCCCCCAGGTATTACCTGGCACCTTGCCCCGAGGAGCCCGGACTTTCCTCTCCTGTCAAACAGCAGCGATTGCCTGGCTAACTCAGAGATAGTGTCTATGCTTCGGACTTGTCGGTCAATCGACGATACAACGTTCTTTTTGGAATTCCCGTGAGTTCAGAGGCAAGCGCGGCCGCTTTCGACGGTGGAAGCGCTCGAGCAAGGATAGCAAGAAGTTGATCTATTTCGAGCTCATAACTAGACCTCTGCGTGTTTGAGGGCCCCAAAACAATCACAAATTCCCCACGGATTCGATCAGGGTTATCAATAAACCAATTCTCACATTGTCCCGCGTTGATACGAATTAATTGTTCATGCGTTTTTGTCAGTTCGCGGGCGAATAGCACACTGCGCCCGACTGCTTTTAAATCCAGACGTTTGGCTAAGTCCACAATTCGATGCGGAGCCTCATAGAAGATCAATGTGCCCGCATAAGCTAGTGCGGTCTCAAGCTCCTGATCCCGGGCACTTGATTTAGTCGGAAGAAACCCAAAAAAATGCGAGGGTGAAGCGGGAAACCCACTTACTGACAGCGCAGCAGTTAATGCACACGGACCAGGAACAGGGATCACCGAATAACCACATTCGATAACCCGTCTGATAACAAAGCAACCTGGATCACTGATTGCTGGCGTTCCAGCATCTGAAATGAGCGCGAGGGAATTACCACGCTCAAGGGACTCAATAACCTTTCCAGCCTTGCCAACTTCGGAATGGGAGTTGAACGACACCATGCGCGTCAAAACCCCAACCGATTTTAAGATCTGCCCACTTACCCGCGTATCTTCAGCTAGAATCAAATTGACTTGGGACAACACCTCGATGGCTCGTGGAGCAAGATCACCCCATTGACCAATCGGCATTGCGACAACGTAAAGAGCAGGTGGTAGAGTATTAACCGAGAGATCTTGTGACACTATGAGCACCGTTTTGTTGTTACCAACTAAGCCTGCACGAAAACTTATTCTCAAAACAAGCGGTTTAGCCGCCCTTGTTGTGGTAGTCGGCTGTCAGCAGCAAGTTAAGCCGCCAGTGACTGAGATACCCACAACGGAGAAAATACAGGCATCGATTCCTAAAGAGAACGCGGATACCGGTGTCGCGATCGAGCCATCATTGCCTGAGCAAATCGATTGGAATCGTCGTTCTCGAGAGATCGCCCGGACAGAATTGTCACCCTTTCTCCGCGAGCAAACGACGAAAATCAACGAAAAACCAAAAATCGAGTCTCCACCAGCAATTCCACCGAGATCGTCTCAGGATAAAATTAAGGCGCATACCCCAATCGAAAATACGCCCGCAACCCAAACCATTGGTGAGACATCAACACAAGTCGTTAGTGAGGCTCCAAGTGCCATTATCAGTGAGGATCCGATAAAGACCGCAGCGAAACTGCTGTCGCAAAATCAACCTGAATCAGCAATTCTCACAATAAATGGGGTCGATCCTCGAACTCTCTCGGCAAGTCAGCGTGCCGAAATATTGAGAATCAAAGCGAGCGCGTACCGACTGCTGAACATGACAATTGCTGCGCTGCGATTCGATGCCGAGAGGCTCCGATATGTCGAATCGGAAACCCTGGTCGTCGTTGCAAGGAAAATTCTAGAAGAGCTAGACCAATTACCCAAAAGAATTCTTTTGGATTTAAGCGTTGGCACCGATCTTCTTGCAGGCTTGGCACACGCTCTCCAGCTTAAAACGACGCGAAACTCAGATGCCGTCTCACAATGGTTGCGAAAACATCACAATCATCCACTATTGAAGGCAGATCTTTCTGACTACGACTTCCTAACTGACGCTGAGCCACCCAAGGACTTTGAAATTTCCGTGCTCTTACCACTATCTGGTGATTTGGCAACCGCAGGACGCGCGATCCGTGATGGTATCTTGTATGAGTATCAAAAATATCGCCCAAACTTGGGAATCGCGCTCACCATTATCGACAGTGAGTCATCAACAGCAGATGCACTTGCTCAAATCGGGCGATCTTCAGCTACTGAGTTCGTCATTGGACCCCTGCAAAAAGAAAAAGTCACAACATTTTTACAGACAAGACCAGAGGTTCCGGTATTAGCACTCAATCGTGTACCTACCAATAAACTTGAGTTGAAATCTCCTGTCTACAGTCTAAGTCTCGCTGTTGAAGACGACGCCAAGTCTGCAGTGAATCAAATTGCGCGAGAGATGGATCTACCGCGGATTGTTGTATTCCATTACGACTCCTCTCTTGGGACGCGAACCGCCAAAGCAGTTCATAACCAAATAGGAGTCATAGGAGGATCAACTGCAGGGGTATTCGTTTTGGATCAAAAGAAACCGGAAATAGTCATCACCAAAGCGTTCGGTATCTCAGATAGCAACGATCGGCGCCGCAAGCTGTCCAAAACACTGGGCCTCCAGCTAAAGCACACGCCAAGAATTCGCCAAGATATGTCTGCAGTTATCATCCACACAGATCCTAAACGTGCGCAGCAAATACGACCTCTGCTCGATTTTTACTATCTCAAGGATACTATGGTTTATCTGATCGGTGCCTACAGATCCGATATCTCGGATATTGCCGAAGATTTCAAAAATACCAATGTAATGGTGACGCCCTGGGATTTGGGAACAACGGCCAAAGATGATCTGAATTCAAGGCAGCATGCCAAAGGTGTATTCGGCTCACTGGTCGCCATCGGCGTTGATGCAATGCGAATGGCTATACAGCTTGGATTCGGTGGATCCACCTCTTTCCACGGAGAGACAGGATATTTAACTCTCGGGGCAGACTCTCTGATTCATCGGCAACTCTCCAATGTCCGGATCTCCAAAAGTCAGGAGATAAGTGTCGATCTCTGGAAGCCACTTCCATCACTCCTTCAATCGGACTTATCACGTGCCGAGTAACGAGATTTTAGAGGAGCGCATAGCGACGCGTATCGCGAAGGCAACAGACATCCTTCACAAATGTTCTAATCTCATACCACAAATAGTGACAGCAGGGCAGCAACTCACAGATTGCATCTTAAATGACGGAAAAATTCTTGTTCTCGGAAATGGTTCAACAGCATTTATTGGGCAAATTTTTACAGCACATCTCATGTATCGTTTCGAGCGAGACAGACCGGGACTTCCCGCAATTTCTTTAAATGCAGACGTTACTATGATCAGCTCACTTGGCGACGAATCGCATTCTGAACACTATTCGCGGCAGATAAAGGCACTTGGTAAAACAGGCGACTGCTTGCTTATCATCTCAACCACCGGGACCTACGCGAGCCTGATGCAAGCTGTTAGTGCAGCCCATGAACTTGACCTACTCGTTATAGTCCTCACGGGCAGTGGCGGTAGTGAAATATCTACATTATTAAATTTCGGAGACATCGAGATTCGAGTAGACTCTGATTATCCTCCGACGGTTAGGGAGCATCACTTGATGCTAATTCACTGTTTGAATGAACTAATTGATCTGCAAATTTTCGGCTAACGAAAGGAATTTATGATGCGTATATCCGCGAGCCTCGCGATGCTTGTTCTGAGTCTGACGATGGGATGTGCAACTGTAATTGACTCAACAGTATCAGAACCGATTTTAGATAACCGCGGTAGCCGGACGGCTGGGCAATTTATCGATGACGAAACGGCCGAAGTGACAATAGCCGTCAATCTTAAAAAAGCATCGCAAGAGCTCAAGGTGAGTAACATTAACGTAAAGGTATACAATGGTGTTGCTCTGATCGCAGGGCAGGTACCATCGGAAGATGCTAGACAGATTGCCGGAAAAGTTGCCACGCAACATCGCGGCATCGTTCGCGTAATTAATCAACTCGAGATTGCTGGCAAAGCGACCATCATTTCTGAAATAAATGACCTAACCATTTCAACTCAAGTCAAAGCGTTGATCTTGAGAGACCTCGGTCGTGATGTCTATCGAAGGACTTTGACCACAACAGAGAATAGTATTGTTTACATAATGGGTTTCGTCTCGAAAACTGAAGCTGCGGCGGTTGAAAACATAGTCAGTTCAGTCCGCGGTGTAAAGCGAATAATTAGGGTATTCGAGTACATTGACTAATCGTCAGATTTGACTATACGAAGCGCTGGCCGATCACCTTTAGTTGAATCTTCCACCGTCGAACTATCATTTTGATCTCGGCCAAAACTCTGCGTTGCTTCTGAATCTTCAGGTGACCTTGGCACACCGCCGGGTTCTTGGCCAAAAGCCATCCCAAGACCAGACTCTTGCCCATAAATTGCTGTAATCGACCCGTAAGGCAGAACAATATCAGTTGGAATACCGTCAAAGCGCGTTTGAAAGATCACCTCAAATTCCGTCGTCGACCAGCCAATCAAAGCTCGAGGAGCTAGATTCAAAATTATCTGTCCATCTTTAACGTGCCCGTCAGGGACCTCGACGCCTGGATACAAACAATCAACGATAACATAAGGATCTTCTCCTCCATCTACAATCCATTCGTAAAGAGCACGAAGCAAATACGAGCGCGAGGATCCAAGAGCCATTTAGCTACGTGGCATTTCACGCTCAGCTTCAGACAGACTCGCCTGGAACGCGTCCCGATTAAATATACGATACTGATAGTCTTGGAGACCGCGTGTCTGTTTAACAGGGAGTTCGATACCCAAATACGGCAATCGCCAGAGAATAGGAGCAAAAGTGCAATCAACTAAAGAAAATTCTTCACTCATAAAATAAGGCATTTCTTCAAAAATTGGAGCTACCGCAACCAACTGCTCTTTCAGCTCTTTTGCGGCCGAAGGGGATCTCTTATTGTTACGTCTCGCCAGCTCAATGGTGCGAATCAATCCAGTCCATTCTTTTTCAATCCGATGTAAGAACATCCGCGCGTTTGCCCGTGCCACGGGATAGACCGGGAGCAACGGAGGGTGGGGGAATCTTTCATCGAGATACTCCATAGTGATATTTGGATCATATAAAATTAAGTCGCGATCTACCAACGTTGGCAAATTATTATACGGATT
>MDTB01054766.1_pt1 | contig 28006 bp, 24 predicted proteins | sample 811161 | NCBI WGS metagenome assembly MDTB01 (sample SAMN05326650, study PRJNA326480) | marine metagenome | isolation source: seawater | place: Mediterranean Sea | collected 2009
AAGCACACGAGATGGGGCTGGACCATTCATCCATCCATCCTCATCCCAATCAAAACCATTCGCAACCCAGTCGTCAACCTTGAGCATCGCTGCTATCATTCCTACGAAGATATCGACGCCGGAGGAAATTATCGCTACCATAACGCCCCTGTCTTGGAGGCGGCCAACAACCTCTCGTGCTCCCGCCATAAGCCTAATTCCCCCATAGCAACGGGCAATGTCGTCTTTGTGTATACGCTCCTTGGCTTCCATCCATTTCGCCACATCATCGGCCATGAATTCATCGTCGTCAATCTCCCGAGCGATAAATCTCGCAAACATCTGTTTGTTTTCCGTTTCGAAACCATCGTGTATTGCCTGCCAAGATGAACCGTTATCGGCAAGGACTCCGTCACAGTCAAACGCCACAGCCAGAGGTTGAACCATGAACCGCCCGCTCGACAATCATTTTTCGGCTTTCCGACCTGTGAATTTTTCTCATGCCCCTACTTCCGAATGATATGGGCGACAATCTTGCAATTAGGGTAACTATGCTTTTGTTCGGAGAACTCAGGGAAAGATTCGGGACCGGGTCAATCGAACTGAGCCTCCCTTCTGGATCGACTTCTCTGGATCTCGCTAGGAGATTTGAACTCGATGATTCACTAGATGTGGGGGTGAGAGTAGCTGTCGATGGAATTATCGGAGCCCCTGTGGACGCTGAGTTGGGCGATGGGGCGGAAGTGGCATTCTTGCCGCCGTCTTCCGGTGGTTGACTAGTTTCTATGCGAAGGGTTTGAGTGAGAAATGCGTCCATGACGCATCATGGCAGGCACAATTGGCGTACCAGAACTGGCGATTCTCGCCTTCATAGGGATACTTTTCTTCGGATCACAGCGAATTCCAGCATTATTCAGGAGTATGGGACGCGCTAAAGGCGAGTTCCAGCAAGGCCTTCGCGAAGGTCTTGTGGGGGCCACTGAGACTGAGATGGATCTCGATAGAGGTGGCAAGACCGAAGCCGCTTCCGAAGAATAGCTATTTCCTAATCAAGCGAATTTCAGATCCGCAATCACTGCATTCATCTGAAACGGAGCTGGTTTCGTTTGGCCATATTCTGCCACACCCCCTGCATTTCCTTATCCAATTCCATTTTTTCGATATCCCTTTGCCGATCACTGGTATCCAGGTGATGCCTGCTGATTCTGCCACATTCTGCACCCTGTGATCATCTGTGGCAATATCCCCGCCAGCCCCTATAGCCACAGCCAACACATCGATATCCACAGGAGAAAGGCCGGTTATGTCGCCCGTCGACCTCGCCAAATTTTCGATATGACGGAGATCATCATCCTTGGGTGTCAGTATGTTGATTTCTAACTGATCCATTAGCAGATGTATCGAAGGCGAATGCCTCTCAATCTCCCTCATCTGGGATGAAGCGACAGTACAGCCCCTCAGACGTTCATGTGGCCAATGGATGAATCCCGCTGTATCTACAATCAATGAAACACCTTGGATAATGCTGAGGGGTTCAGCGTATCATCCCTACAGGCGCAAGAAGCAGGTAATCTTGATTGCACCAGTGTCGGTCCCCTTGACGTGGCGGGCATAGTACCTAGGGCATGGATCGATTGGACGATAGACTCAGCGGAGTCGTTCGGACTTATCGGCTTGTTCGTAGTCTCTGCTTCAGAGGCAGCCATTCAGCCGATTCCCCCTGACCTTGTAGCATGGCCGATGGCCCTCGGCGCAGAAAGTCTATTGCATGCTACTGCAATCGTGGTATTCGCTACCTTGGGGTCTGTGTTGGGTTCGCTGGGGGGGTACTGGCTAGGATCCTTCGCAGGAGATATGCTCCTGACTAGATTCGTAAGCAAGACATCGATTCAGAGGCTAGAGGTTCTAATGGGCAGACATGGCTCATTCGGAGTGTTCTTCGCAGCCTTGGGGCCAGTTCCATACAAGGCCCTTGCATGGACCGCCGGTGCGGCATCCATGCCAATAACGCCGTTTCTAATTTCGGGAGCTATTGGAAGACTTCTCAGATTCGCAATACCTGTGTACGCCATTTGGTTCTACGGGGAGACGGCGTTGGAATGGTTCACGCCTTTCAGATTCCTTGCAATCTCGATTTTCGGCCTGATTATGATGATTCCTATAGCCCAATGGCTCAGGAATTTTGAGGCATCTGAAGTGGAAAGATTGCGAACCGGTTAAACCGGCTGCTTCAGACCGACCACCAGCGCTCGTGTGGTGTAGTACGGTCCATCATTCCGGGTTTTCATCCCGGCGACCCGGGTTCAAATCCCGGCACGAGCACCAATATCGCTTTCAGACCCACCAGGGTTTCTCTTCCTCATTGGCGTTTTCTAAAGCCTGCTCGATAAACTCTAACAAATCACTCGCATTTCTGTCCATGTTTATCCTCCTCTGATTAACCATGTCGGAACCAATGTATTCCACTGCCTCGAGATAGTCGTCCCCGTCGATATTGCCAAGCATCCTGAAAATAATAATTCGTCCGTTATCCCCATTCTCATCAAGGTATATTTTGGCATTTTCATTCATGTTCGACATAGGCATCATGATGTCATTTAGATTTCTCACAACGATACTCCCCGGATCCCCATCGATCTCTGTGACGAGGGTTCTCTCCCCTCCTTCAAATGCATCTTTCTGACTTCTCCTGACCATGCCTGCGAAATTTTTCATTTCACGCAATTCCCTCATAAAATCGCTCGAGGCAAAGCGGCCTCGTAGACCTTTAGCCCCATCCCTGGGCGCCTCAAGAGCCTTCTTTCTATTTGCCGCAGGTTGGAGGTGGAAACCAATTTTCCACAGTACAAGCGCGGCAGTTAGTATCGAGGCTATTAGGACCAAGAACCACATCCCTGCCAAGATTTCGATTAGCACACCCTCGAATCCTCGCACCATCACAGACTCAGAGTCATCCGCCGGATCCACATAGACCGTGATTGGCTTTCCAGTGGGGTAATCCTCCGATACGCCGTCTGCATTGCCCACAAACGACCATCTGTTTCCAGAATAGTTGAATTCATCAATCGTGTACGTGTAATGGACAACAAGCCAATCAGAGGTCGTGCATTCATTACCATACTCGTCACAAGACGTACTGCTGTCATATCCCGAATAATCGACAATTGCATCCACCTCGTTCCAATCGGATGTCCCCAGCTGCTTTACGATCCCTCCTGCACTGAAGAGAAATATCCCGATCAACAGGACTGTACATGGAATTAGTATATTTGTGTACCAAGATGCCATGTCCCTGACCCCCACCACAGGGATCACGGGGGGGTTTCTGATGGCCTTCAGTAGCCCCCTTGGTCCGTTGAATGCGATTAACCCCCCGATAAGGCCGAAGATTCCCAGAACAAGCATTATCTCCAGAATATCCAACACAACCCCAATGACGTCTACCATGATTGACCATGGCCAGACATGCGACATCATTCTTGCCCCTTAAAAAATCTAAAGTTAGGCCAGACTAAATCGAAAGTTAGGTTAACTGGGAACTTTCACATTTACCTGATTGATATGCACGCGGCCGTGAAAAAAAATCCGTTTTATGCCCTCTCAATGATTTTCTTGATGTTAGCTATGTCACTCTCACAGGCCTCAGGAATTTTACTCGAAGATGATAATCAGGGACGCAGCACCACGCAGATATCCCAGGCTTCTGAAACGACCTATTTGTTCGACACGGGAACTCGACACGATGCCGTGAATGCGATGGCATACTCCCCTGCCGGCGATCTTGTAGTTGGGGGTACCTTCTGCGCTCTGTATGAACTACCGGAATCCCCAGAAGATTGTTCAATTTCTATCGATGGAGTGGAGGTCTACTCCGACGAATTTGCCTCTGCGTATGTCCTGACGATGGACTCTCTTGGAAACACGAAAGATATCCAGATATTCAATTCAGATGGCGGAGATAGGGTTGACTCTATTGCTTTCGCAGATAACGGGGACATGTTAGTCGGCGGCAGTGCATGTTGGCTGAAAGACTCGTCCTGCACACTCACCGGTTTCGGTATTTCTCTATCAGCAGTGGATGAGGGGGGGGATGCTTGGATAGCAAGGCTCGGCCCCGGCGGAGAGGCGGTGTGGTCGTTAATGATCGGTTCAGAAGGATTCGATACCATCCACTCCATAGACGAGTCACCTGATGGTTCAATATTCGTCTCAGGATCATTCTGCCAGTGGACTACACTTCTATGCCAGATATCCGTAGGAGATCAACTCCATCAGTCAAAGGGCGGTGCAGATGTAATGGTGGTGAAAATCTCCTCGGATGGAGATGTACTTTGGTCCAAATCATTCGGAAGCGGCTCTACTGATACTGATGTATGGGGCGGCTGGTACTCCCTCAGTCAGAAAGGGGTCGTGGCTACTCAAGATGGGGGCGTCCTGCTCTCGGGATGGGCATGCGAAGGCTGGAATGCCAACTGTCAGATGACGATTGAGACGGGATATGTAGTCTACAATCACAATTCGTACATACTCAAATATGCAAGTAATGGATCAATTGAGCGCCTAACTACGATGAACGGGGACGGCGCCGACTTCATACAGGCGATGGTCGCCGTCGATGAGGATAGGGTCCTAGTCGCTGGCAATCACTACTCCTCGACTCTATATGCGGGCTCACTGAGCGTGTATAATTCAGGGGGCTCAGATGCGTGGCATGCAATATACAATCATTCATCGCATCAGTTTGAGAATCTTTGGGACTCGAAGAGTGGTGGCAATGAGGCATTCCACTCTGCTGCGGTTATGCCCGATGGAAATCTCGTGCTTGGCGGCACACAATGTTGGGGGAATGGTGCAGATTGCCCATTCACCATCGAAACAAAGCAAGGAGCCGAGAAGACACGATACAGCTCCATAAACGCCGAGGGCTTCTTGATGCTCCACGACATGGAATGGAACGATATCGCTTGGATGAGGGGTATCGATATAAACGACTACAATGAATCCGCTGCGTCCTTTCTCAGCGATTTGGCTGTTAGTAACACCGGAAACATCGCAGCTAACTTCCCAGTTTGTGTTTCTGATAACAACACTGGCTGTAAGGCGGGGATAGGGGATAGCGTATACCACTCTGTGGACAATGGTAGCCTGATTTATCAGATAACATTCGATTCAGACGGAGATGGCGTGATGGATGCTGATGATTATTGCCTCACATCTCCCGAGGTCGGATGGGTTTCAGATCAGATATCGGATTTGGATGGAGATGGCTGCAGGGACTCCGATCAGGATGATGACGATGATGGAGATGGAGTTGGGGATTCTTCAGATCATTTCCCCATGAACCCCCTAGAATGGCAAGATACGGACGACGATGGCATAGGCGATAATCAGGATGGCGATGACGATTCAGATGGATGGACAGATGCTGAGGAGGCAGGATGCGGGGGTACCGACCAACTCGATGCTTCCGACACGCCTCTGGATACGGACGGAGATGGCTCATGCAATCATATCGATACAGACGACGATGGGGATGATGTCGATGACGTCATCGATGCCTTCCCCCTCGAGATATGTGCCAGTTCCGACAGAGATATGGACGGCATGCCTGATCAATTCACCGTCCCAGGTTGCCCGACATCACTGCTTGTCGACCCGGATGATGACAATGACGGCGTTCTCGATGCTGATGACGTAGATTCCCTGGACTCCAACGTCGGCGGCGATTCAGATGGAGACGGTAAGCCAGATTGGGTCACTGGGGACGCCACATCGAGATACGATCAGGATCAAGATGATGACAATGATGGCGTTATGGATGCCGATGATGCCTTCCCCCTAATACCAACGGAGTCTGTGGACTCCGACGGCGATGGCATCGGTGACAATGCCGATATAGACGATGACGGTGATGGCTGGTCAGATTACGATGAGACGCAATGCAACTCTGACCCACTAGTTCCGACAGACACTCCTGCAGATGACGATTCAGATGGGACTTGCGACCTTATGGAATCCTCCACATCATTCGAAAACTATGCCTTGGCCGTGGTAGTGCTAGTTTTGATGATAGCAGCAGGCATGGCGATATCAGCGCGTATGGGTCAGAAATCATTTGCCCCATCCGTGCCTCCCAGCCCCCCGCCGCTCCCGCTCGAGGGAGAAGATTCGGATTGAACTCCTTTGGAAACTACACGCCGCACCGATTATGTGTCAATCCAATTCCGAAAGCCTCGATGAACCAAGTAGCATGCGCGTTTTTGACCGTTATCATCCTTTCATCACAGACCGCTGCATCTGTTGTTTCTAACCATCCAGATTGGGATGGCGCGCAGGGCCTTACTGGGTGGTGGGAAGACGCTGTTAGCGATGTTCTGATCGACGAATCAACAGGTGATATATTTGTTACTGGAACATATCGATATGATCTTCATGCGGGCCCATTTTCACTAGTTGCACAGCAACATCATGAGAGTGGGAATACCAGTGACATATTCGTAGCAAGATGGTCCGGAGATAATTGGGCCTGGATTGCTACCGCCGGTGGCCCCGACAATGATTGGGCCTCCTCACTTACGATGACGAATGATGGCTCTTTGTATGTGGCTGGAGCCTTCCGTTCTAATACCTCAACCTTCGGAACTCACCAGCTCTCGAATTCTGATACGACTCCGAGAACACTGACTACATCCCCCACGTCGGAGGCATTTCTAGCAAGGATGGATCCCTCCAACGGAGACTGGATATGGGTTTCTGGATTCGAGGGTCAAGGGCACTCTGATTGGTCCGTCGCAATCGAGCCGAGCGCTTCAGGAGGAGTCTATGTCGTCGGAAATTATGCAAGCGATTCGCTGATTCATGATGGCAGTACTCTGATGCCTGGATGGGGCGACGGCGGCATGAGTGACGCATTCCTTGCTGAATTCAACTCCTCAGGCACCCTTCTTGCATATTCGAGTGTTTTCGATCCCGACTCAAGTCTTGAGGTCAGCGACCTCGCAGTCACAACGGGGGGCGTGGTCCTTCTGGTTGGCCATTATATCGGACAGGCGGCATATGCTGTACCAAATAAGGCTGTAAATGAAGCCCCAGGCTACTCCGAGGGCTTCGTGGCTGCTTGGCAACCTCTCAATCAAACATGGATTTGGATGGCCTCAATCGGAGGTACTGGTAGCGACGAAATATACTCTATTTCGCCAGATGACGAGGGAGGGGCATATGTTCTCGCCCGCTCTTCTTCGCTAGTCACGTTTTCTATCAATCCGGACAACTCATCCAGAATATCCAATCCAAATTCCGGCCTTCCCGGTACTACAGACGTCTTAGTCTCCAGAATTACAGCTCAAGGCGACTGGCTCTGGATGTCATCAGCGATCGCCGCAGGTAATGACGATGCACATTCGATAGCTACGATGGACGGGGGGGCCGTGGTCTCGGGAGGAACAGCTTCGATTACCATGACATTCGGGAGTCATGGCATTCAGAAGAGCGATGACCCACTAAACATGGATCTGTGGATTGCTGGAATCGGAGACTCAGGGGCTTGGAAGTGGGCTTTGAATGCGGGAATGGCAAAATGGCCCGAGGCAACCTCCCTCGATCATTCAGGAGGCGAATCCGTGCTTGGCGGTTCATTCTCTACTACGTATGTCGATTTTGATGATAGTAGGATATGGAACTGGGATAATGAGAGCACATATCAGTGGCCTGACGCATTTTTCGCGCTTTTAAATCACAACTCAAATCAGGATTGCATCGATTCGAATGATGCAACCGATAACTCCGAATGTACCGATTTTTATGACGATTCCATGGATGATAGCAATCCCGGTCAAGATGGACCTAGTGACGATTTGGGAGGCAACGAAGCATCAGGAGGCGCGGAGGAAACTTCGGAAGTCGGTGTATTCGGCTTACTTGTTGTACTGCTGATTGCTGGGATGATAATCGGGATAATCGTGATATCAAGAAATGAAGGAGAATCAAGCGACGAATGACCAGTAAGCCTCTCTGATTTGTTGATTGGCATCCATGCAGGCAACTACGTCAGCGGGCCTCTGTGGCATCTCAGATGTGCCATCCAGATGATTGATTATTGGTTCTATGTTGGACATGTTCACTACGCCCCATCCGACTTGAGTACATGGTGCGACAGGAGAAATTGGGAGCGTCCCAGTCGTCGGGTTCCACGTCGAGAAGCTCGGATACCACGCAGACAGATTCAATGCCTCTCGAAGGTCTGAATTTGTAACTGGTTTGAGTGAATTAGTGCTATTCACCAAGAAACCACCTCTTTCTTCTGAAGCACCCGACCCGTAATCAGCCCCAGTCCCCCTTAGGGTTTCGAGGACCTCGCTGAGTATCCCTGCAGTTCTTGGAGTTGCAAAAGATGTGCCGGAAGTCACATGATAGCCGTCGATGTCATCGTGATTAGGGAGGAGCTGAGTCCAATCCGCAGCTATATCTGGGTAGGAGCCGCTCATAGTTTCCTTTTGATCATCATCTTCTTCAGCGTAGCCAGATATCCCGATGGACCATGGCGGCCCTGCAGTTGAATCTTGCACTGCTGGCGATGGCGTATTGTCCGATGCGCCCGTGTGGATCTTGCCCTCTTGGACAACAGCTACTTTGGTGGCATCTTCAATTCCTGGCACAGGTATGGAACCAATCGGTCCGAATGAGGTGGAGATGATGTCAACAAGCGGCTGATTAGCAGCCGCTAGAACCGCCGCATCACTGAATCCCTCGACGAAGAAGATCACCGCATCAGGATTTGCATCGAGAACAGACCCAGTAACAGCGGTGCCGTGCCCGTCAGATGGGTCATCGAGAATCGGTATGTCTGTCTCATCATCCGGAGTAGTCCCTATTATCCTGGTACCCACGAACCAAACGATATCCTGAGAAGTGATGTTGTCCCAGCATGTGGAGCGATCTGCTTCATATCTCTCTGTCCAACTCCCCTCCTGAGTAAGATTGCACCACATCGTAACTCCCAAACCATCTAGCAACCATTCCGGGTATGATTCATTCATTGCAAAGTGGACGTGATACACATTGATTCCCGTATCGATAGGGGCGACCACGCTGTAATGCCAAGTATCCTCTCCATCAGGTTCGACCTCAAGCGTATCTTCGCCACTCCCAAAGCAACCGCTGAGGGACATGGACATCATCAATACAGATGCCAAAATGGCCCATGATGGTGTTCGCATAGTTCGGCCGAACCAACTCGCCCCTGTATCTCTTTCGCGATGTTGTAATGCGGGAGATTCAAGAATAGGGCAGATTGAGGCTAACTGATGACAGACCTCAAAATCATAGTCGCGACTGACGGGAAGAACCTCGAACTCGCACATAGAGTCAGAGATATCGCGTCAAATAGGATGTGCGATTGTGAAATTATTGACCTCTCTGCATACGAACTCCCACTATACACCAGGAAGACGCCTGATGGGGATTTAGATGCACTCAATTCACTAATCCAATCACTGGAAGGTCCTTCTCCATGGTTCGTATTGCTTCCCGAGTATAATGGGGGGCTACCCCCAGTTTGGATAAATGCCCTTACTTGGCTCTCCGTCCAGCATGATGATTTCAGAAAAATGTTCAATCGAAGACCTATAGCCATAGGCACAGCTAGCGGAGGGCACGGATGGAAAGCGCTTGCAGCCATGAGGGAGCAGTTCGCACACCTCGGATCTGAGGTCGTTGGCCGTTATCTCAGGGATGCAAAGGGGGCACCTGCCAAGGAGGAGACGATTGAAGAAATTCTCGATCGGCTCGGCCTCTGAACCCCTCTAGTCAGTACGCGCTTTGATATCGTCGAGCCGACACGGCAAATTGATTGAGATGTACAACATACGCGAGTTGAGGGCTGAATTCCCGATTCTGAGCAGGGTGCTCCCTAACGGTAAGCCCCTTGTATACTTCGACAACGCAGCAACCAGTCAGAAGCCAAATGCAGTAATCGATGCCATGAGCAGATACTACAAAACATACAACTCCAATGCCCACAGAGGGGCACACACCCTGGCCGATGAGGCGACTACGGCCCTAGAGGCTGCAAGAGAATCCATTGCCTCCTTCTTTGGCGCCAGCCCCTCAAACCTGATCTACACCAGTGGAACTACGGAGGCCATCAACCTAGTTGCCTATGCGTGGGCGCGAAGGAATCTCTCTGAGGGCGATGCGATAGTGCTAACGGAGATGGAACACCACGCAGATATCGTTCCATGGCAGGAACTCTCCAAGGAGATCGGCGTAGAGCTGAGATTTGTTCCATTGGACTTAGAGGACATGTGCCTTGACATGGGGGCCTACAGACATGCACTACAAGGAGCAGCCTTGGTTTGCGTTGTCCACACTAGCAATGTGCTGGGCATCAGGAATCCAATCGAGGAGATCATAACATTAGCCAAGGAATCCGGCGCAAGGATACTAATCGACGCTGCTCAGGGCGCGGCGCATGAGAGAATCAACTTCAAAGAGCTGGGAGCAGATTTCGTTACACTCTCTGCCCACAAGATGGCAGGCCCCACTGGAATTGGAGGACTCCTCGCAACCAATGAGGCACTCTCTCAATGTGGGCCGTTTCTGACAGGCGGCCAGATGATCAAATCAGTGTCAACTGACGGTTCGATCTTTAGAGACGGAGCTGCACTTCTTGAGACCGGGACCCCTCGAATCGCAGAGGCGATAGGATGGGGCGCCGCGATTGATTGGCTCTCGAAAATCGACTTCAATCAGATGCATGACCACATCAAGTCACTAGCGATCATGGCATTTGAGGGAATGAGTCAGATAGATGGGATAACCGTCTACTCCGATCCAACCAGACCTGGAAGCAGCGGAACGATATCCTTTCTCCATGAGAGAATCGACTCTGACGATCTTGCAATGTTGCTCGACGAGGGAGGATTCGCCCTCAGAACCGGGCAGCATTGTGCACAGCCTCTGATGGACGCCCTCGGTGTTGCCTCCACAAATCGGATTTCCCTGTGGCTTTACAACACAGAAGAGGAAATCAAATCATTCCTCAGCTATCTCCGCATGATTTGCGAACGTTTTGGCTAATTACTCGGAACCCTTGAAAGAAGCAGCCGAAGTAAAAGCCCGATGGCCGACCGCACGTGGCCCGCGGCACTCGACCCCGTGGTCCAAGCTTTCGAGAACTGTTTCGATACTATGGAGCGCTACGAACTCCTGTTCGAATACGCCGGCAACTCCGAAATGATGCTACCTCCAGATCATTGGAACGATGACAACATCATACACGGCTGCCAGTCTAGGGCACATGTCGAATGTAGTGTGGACGAACTAGGATTATTCAGAATGAGAGGGGGAGCGGATGCCCAGATAGTTCAAGGGCTGATGGAAATAACCAGGATCGCTGTCGACGGCTCATCTTGCGAGGATGTCGTGGTATTGAACCCTGATTTCGTAGATGCTATGGGCTTCAGATCAGCGCTGACCCCCAGTAGATCCAATGGATTCATGAACATGCTTGAGAGGGTTAGGAATGAGGCAAGAAGACTGTCGGAGGAACACGAATGAAAAGCGATGACCCCATTTCAGAGGCACTGTCAGAAGTTGTGGACCCGGAAATGGGCATTTCAGTCACAGAACTGGGCCTTATCTATGGAATCGAGAGAAAGCAAGGCCACGTTGAGGTGACAATGACTCTTACCAGCCCGGGATGTCCGGTGGCTCCAGAGATCATGGCTGCGGTTCACAGGGCGACTTTGTCGGTTGAAGATGTTGAATCAGTACATGTCAATCTGACGTTTTCGCCTCTCTGGAATCCGAGAATACATGCTTCGGAGGATGCCCAGATGGAACTCGGCGTCTTCTGACTTCAATACGAACGGCTTTCGGCAGCCCTCACCGTGTTTGTCATCAGCATCGAGATGGTCATGGGCCCTACCCCGCCTGGGACCGGAGTAATCCATTTCGCATATTCCGACGCTCCCTCCTCGACATCTCCGACCAGTCTAGAGCCCCCTTCATCCTCAACGCGATTTATGCCGACATCGATCACTATGGCTCCCTCCTTGACCCATTCTTTACGAACCATACCAGGCTTGCCAACGGCTGCAATCAGGATGTCAGAATCCCTACAAAGCGATTCCAAGTCCTCGCTCCTAGAATGTGCTATTGTGACTGTGGCATCTATGCCTCTCTGAACCATTAGGAGGGCTGCTGGCATGCCTACGATTCGGGAGCGCCCAATTACAAGCGCCTTCTTCCCCCCCAGACTCTCCCCTGTCGATTCTAGCATCCTCATGATTCCGGACGGAGTGCAGGGCAGCATCCCATCAGTCCTCCCTGTCACAATACGTCCAAGATTGACCGGATGAAAACCATCCACATCCTTGTCCGGGCGTATCATCTCAGTTATGCCAATCTCATCAAAATTCGAAGGAAGAGGGCTCTGAACCAGGATCCCATCAACCTCTGGATCATCATTCAGTTTCCGGATAAGGGAAATCAGATCCTCTTGATTCGAATCTTCATGAAGATCGTACCTCGTACTTCTGATACCAATCCTCTTGCACGCTCTCTCCTTGTTTCTGACATACACGTGACTTGCAGGATCTTCGCCCACGATGACGACTACCAGATGAGGAGCCCGTGATGAAGAGGCCATCAAGGACACGCTGGATTTCAACTCCTCCTCAATCTCCGCGCCAAGGTGCTTACCGTCGATTATGCTTGCAACCACGATACTTCGTACAAGCACCGCTGCTTGACTGTTGTCGCTGAGCCCCAGGAGGGAATTGAACCCCCGACCGCTGGATTACAAATCCAGTGCTCTACCAGCTGAGCTACTGAGGCGTGTGCTTCGGTATGGCCTGCCACCCTTGAAGCCTCCTCAAGACATCTGGGAGATATTGAAGCACGGGAGCGAGGCGTAGAGGCCCATGCGAAGCATGTCCTCGGGCTGGAACATCCTGATATCGGGATGGACTTGTACACTCCTTGGAACCGGGATACTCTTCACTTTGCCTGAACCAACGGGTCTGTTGGTCGGGACCCCTCTTCTGATTGCAGGATTCCCCCTTCTGCTAGTAGCGCTATCAAAGGGACGTCAATCATCAGTGCAAAAGGCAGATCCAAACTGGTCTCCCTCCTCGGAGTCTTTGCCTGATGCGGGGCGAGTCATGTACAGAGTGGACACCTCGCTGGATGAGCCAATTCGAACATCCATACTGTGTGGAGCGTGCGGCGAGGTGGGGTGGGTCGATGGAAAAAAGCCACTGCGTTACATCTGCGCTGGTTGTGGAATAATTCTCTGGAATGAGGAGGAGGAGTAGTATCTCCCGGCAAGCGTCAAGTGAGGCTCCTTCTTCGCAGGATATATGCCCGCACTAGAAAACCGTGAGAGGCGCATACTCGGGCTCCTAAGGGAATCCGGCATTATTGCCCTTGGGGTGCAGGACCTCCTCAACCAAACAGGCTGGTCCGACCAGGCCCACGTCGTAGGTGCAGCGATGGGCTTAGTTGAGAAGGAATATGCATCTATGGAGGAAGAGATGTCGAGTAGGGTCCGCCTCGGCCCAGAAGGAATCATGGCGCTGCAAGTGGGCCTTCTTGAGAAGAGGCTGATGGACTGGCTATCATCTGCTGAACCAGATCAAAGGACGATGGCAGCACTCTCTGCTACCTTCGATAAATCTGAGTCAGGGCCTGGAGTGGGCCTGCTAAGGGGTCTTGGAGCAGTAATCGAATCCGGCGCACTCATCATCTCGGATCAAAAACACGCCGAGCAAGAGGTGCAGCAAAGGACGGATTTCATACAAAGTCTCGCAGGCAGCCCTCTCTTGGTCACTGATTCAAACAAGGACATAGTGACCCATTTCAGCAATCGAAGAGGCCTCATTGAGGTGGAGAATTCGATCACAAGGTCGTGGAAGGTATCTCAAGCAGGCCTAGACCTGAATACGCAAGATCTTGTGGAGTCGGAGCAAATCGGCGAATTAACTCCAGATATCCTTCAGGGTGAATCTTGGAGGGGAATGGAATTCAAGCCATTCGACATACATGCGCCTGCACCGATCCCTCTCGGCGGAAGGCCCCACCCCCTTCAATCGTTGATCGATCGGATAAGAGCCGTGTTCCTTGAGATGGGATTCTCAGAAATAACCGGAAATTATGTCCAATCTGCAGGATGGAACATGGATGCCCTGTTCATCCCGCAAGATCACCCTGCACGAACCATGCAAGACACATTCTACTTGTCCGAGCCAGAAATAGTAGATATCGATGACAAACACCTTCGTCAATGGGCAGAAGTCCATGAGAGCGGCGGAAGCACGGTCTCCCAGGGATGGGGAGGTTCTTTCGATGTCAATGAATCCAAGAAGGCCCTGTTGAGGACCCACACAACCGTGAACACAGTGAGGCACATCGCGGATCACCCCTCCAAACCTAGTAGGGTCTTTGGGGTGGGCAGAGTCTTCCGACAGGAGACCATCGACCGGACCCATCTGCCTGAATTCCATCAGATAGAGGGCATCATACACGAGGGAAAAGCAAGCCTGCCTATGCTGATTACGACACTGAGAACATTCTACTCGAAGATGGGCTATTCCGATGTAAGGGTACGACCCGCATATTTCCCATACACCGAACCAAGCATCGAGGTCGAGATTCTGTGGAGGGGGAAATGGCTCGAGCTAGGGGGGGCGGGGATATTCCGTCCAGAAGTGACCCAGCCTCTTGGCACCGATTGGCCGGTTTGTGCATGGGGGATGGGTCTTGAGAGGCTCGCTATGCTAATTCTCGGGCTTGACGATATACGGGAGCTATACCAGCCGGATCTCGAGGTCCTCTCCAAGATGCCTCTTCTTTGAAGCGTATCGAGATCCCTATTGCAGCCAAAATCAGGATCCAGAGCATGGCTCCCCCGGGAGGAGGTGGGAGAACGGCAATCCCCGATTCCACAGGCGCCTCCTGGCCGGCCTGTTGGCCCTGTCCACACCCTTCGGGGGGCGGGCCGATACCAGGCCCCCATGTTTCGCCATAGCCTGCACAGTGATCCCCTCCTCCATCATTAGCATTGGGTACGATGCCATGGTAGCAAATCAGGAAATACGGAAATCCCATGTCCCCTATGCCATTCTCAATTGTCGAGTGATAGTGGTAGATGCCGTCAGGAAAGTCGGGAGTAGGCCCGAAGTGACCATTGCAGACATCAAGATCGCCAAGCCCCTCTACGTACTCGTAGTCGTCTATACCGTTGTAGCCCGTCTCTCCTTCCTTGAGTCTGTATGAAGACTTCATCTCAGCGACCTGGCCCGTGTCGTCCTCGCCATACACCCCGTAAATGGGGTATCCGTCGAAAGCGACCCCTATCACTGGCGACGAAGAGCCGTTATACGTCGAGGATGGAAATGAGTAGTCCAACCAACCCATGTCCTCCGATCCGTCGATGTGCCAGTGTATGCAGTTCGCATCAGCATGATAGTGATACACCCCACCAGGGCCGGAGTGTCCGTGGCAAAGCCCCAGCCATATCTCTTGACGGTCCTCTTCGTAGACTCCATGGTGACTGGCAACTGCGTCGCCTCCGGGACCATCCTCGGGGCCAAAGATGGGCACCCCATTCAGGGCGTAAGCGATTTCACCTCTATCTGCAGCGCATTCGTAGGCGCCCCCCGCCTCTGGGCAATTCGCATCATTGTGCCCTCCTTGCGTGTCATTGGTCGGCGAACGAGGCACACTTAGCACGTAGTTCTGGGAACTGGCACAGCACCCAGGCCCCGACTCGAGATCGTGATTAGGCAATCCATTCATGGTGATCGTGACGTTATCACCATCAAGGACCACGGATACGTCACACACGTGATTATCGTGTCCGCTGGTATTGTAATCATCGACTCCTGTCCCAGTTTCGTCCTGACAAAGGAACTTGTCGATCCAGAACTGCCCGAGGTCAGAAGAATCGTATATCGCGTCGGGCTCTGGCTCGGAATAGGTGCAAGATCCGTCATCTTCCGTAGCAGACGAATCGAAGTTATCGGCCTCTTCATCCGTACAGCCCCTCACTTCAGACGATTCTAGCCACGTTGCTTCTACATCCGTGGTTTGTGAGAAATCATCGCAGTAGATTGAAAGGCGGATGGCGACAGTTCCGACATCGCCCTCTATGTCCTCGTGAAACCTCCCATCCTCCATGATGCTCATCGGCAGGGAGCCACTGCTGCCCCCCACTTCCTGCCAAGTCATGCTACAAGCTGAGATGTTGTAATACACAACCGTGCCTGAGAGAGCCAGGCTGCTCCCTTCCTCTGCGGCAAGTGGGCCGCCAATCATTATCTCCGGCCCACTAGCGGGTGCAGGCAGAACCGTGAAAGTGCCGCTCCACATTCCACTCTCCCCCTCTTTGTCAGTAACCTCGACCTCAACAAGCTTGACGCCTGGATCCGTGGCCGGGAGGTTTCCTTGGAGGATACCATTTTCATCGAGAACAAAGCCTTCTGCAGGGGAGCCGTCTATTCTGACATCCACCTCCACAGACGCAAGGTCCTCGTCAGAAACACTCAGTAGAATGATGGCTATGCCGCCCTGCTGGAACTCAGACCCAGAGGAACCAGCGACTATTGGCGCCCCATTGCCAACGTCATCTTGATTCGTTGAAAGATCCAACATCAGCATCCCAGTAAGGACGCTAAGAAACATTATTCCAGCCAGCATCAGGCTCTGCGCTCTTTGTCCCATAACCTCAGTAGGACGCAAAGGCCATATTAAATCCAAGTTGATATGAGTGAACTCATCACCCGTTCGCGAGTTTTCCTATATCGTCCAAGAATAATCCCGGATCCCACATTATACCGCCCCATGCTATCCGCTTGTCGCCGCTCTTGTCGATGATGAACGTAGTTGTCGTGTGACCGACTTTGTATTCCCCCAGCGATTCCCCATGGGGATCAATCTCTTCAGTTGAGGCATCGGAGTCCTCTGGAATACAACTGAGCCAGTTACCTCCTGGGCGCTTCCATCCTTCATCGCACATGCAATGAGCACCGCTACCTTTGCCCATGACCCACCCGTGGCCATTGCAGTCTATCCCGGGCGGCAGGTGGCTGATATTCGAGCCACTCGGTGCGAAAGCGAGATGGGTGCTGGAGCCGAATCCAATATTATCTAGGGAAATATTGGTTTTTAGCCATTTCCAATCTACATCGTCCCAGATCATAAGATCCCACGTCCATGACTCGTTTTCTGACCAATTCCCTATCGTTCCGTTGTCTGGGTGATAAGCCACTTCTGGATCGGAGGAATTGAATGCGTATTGCACGAAATCAGCGCCATTTTGAACGAACTCGACATCAGCCCAGAGCGCGTCTAAAACAAAACTCTCCCCGTCAGGATTCAAGACTGCGACCCTGTTCGTACTACCTTCCGGAGGTACGCTTGCATTGATGTGGTCGTTATCCACAACCACATTCCAGTCTGACCAAACTTCTACCAGGTAGTTCACATCGGACGAGGTGAGGTGTTGCCATTCGTACCCCACAGACTCTGTCCATTTGGAAAATCTGTCAACAGTGTCTCTGGCTGGATCGATCGTGATCGATAGGAATACGACCTCTTCTTCGATAGCCGGATCCAGATTCATCTTTATCCACTGAAGATTCGATGAGATGATTAGACAGACGTCCGGGCATGATGTGTAGATGAATGCTAGAACGACTATCTTCCCTTGGAAGTCAGACAGAGTCACCAACTCGCCATGCTGATCTGTAAGGGTGAAATCCGGGGCTGGACTCGGGTCTCTGTATTCTATGCCGTTGAAGTCGGAGCCCTCGACGCTTTCGAAGCATCCTGCCACGCTTGAGCCCAATAGGATCAAGCACAGGGAATGTGCGAACCACCTCATACAGATTCCTCCACGAGAGCCATTATGTCATCTAGGACCATATCGGCGTTCCAGACGAAATCGCCCCAGTACACCCTCTGATTCCCCGCTCTGTCGACTATGATGGTGCCTGTCGTGTGGTCGATGTAGTAGAGCGGATGATGCATAGTCTGTACCTCTCCTTCAGATTGTTGGGTTTCAACACCACAGCCGTCAGCGTCTGTTTGCTCACCTTCGGGCGTATCGGGGCATAAATCGAATCCGTCCACTGTACCGTCGCCATCAGTATCATTTGCATATGTCTCCAATCCGACATCAAAAGACCTCCATATCGGCTCCATAGTCTCCAGATCAGAGGATAGATGCGGCCATTCTAGACCCCGATCGTAGGCATAATTCTGCATGACGCTCGAATTATCGTACCAAGGGTCCACAGTTATTGATAGAAGATGAACTTCCGTGCCAAGATTATCTCCGAGCTCGTTCCCTATCCAGGCCATATTGGCGCTGACCTGTGGGCAAACGTCTGGACAACGCGTGAATAGGAATGCTACAACCACAACGTCACCAAGATAGTCATTGAATGCCACAGGGTCACCGTTTTGGTCAATCAAGACGAAATCAGGGGTTGCCCTTGGAGGTACGATATCCTCTCCGTAGAATACATCGATTTCTTCGTCGGGCCCTAGGCAACCAGGTGCCAGAAGTATGGAGAATATTATGAGCGCCTTGACTCTAATACTCACTCTTTCCGTTGTCTCAGCCAGAGATATGCTCCCAAGCATATGACCATGCCCATCAAAGCAATGATTTGAACCATTCCAGTCCGAGCATCCCCGCTCGACGCTTCCCCTAGATTGACTGTGAATGACTCGACAACATCGCCATCAGGGCCTATGACGACCATTTCATGGCTTCCATCCGCCCATTCTTGTCCTGAGAACCATATCTTGCAGCCTCCGTCGCCACTCCCTCCAATTGCGCACAACGCAGAAGATCCATCGCCCGCTGTTGCAGCCTCCACGGAGACCATGGTTTGAGTAGATGAGAACACATACAGATTACTGCCCGGTACGAGGTTAATGGAAGCCTTGCTCAGACTAAACTGCCCGCCCTCCTCGCTTATTGACACCATATTGTCGGCCGAGGGGTCGAAATCTGGAAGTAATACGTATGGGCCAGGTACTGAACCCTCCGTATGATTGTCTGGCAACAGATCGACCACTACGTCTTGCCATGAAGATCCGTTTTGGTATACTGTGACAACATACCCTCCTGGATTCCAGGTCCCGTTCTCGAAAGTGAATTGGCACTCGTCAGTATTGGAAGAAGTGTTCTTCCCGGTCATTTCACAAGTATAATCATCGACCCCATCCCCATTAACATCAATCCCAGCGGACCTATTCCACGTAACAGTGTTGTAGAGGACCAGCGTATCGTTTACTAGTAGGTCAGCCGATTCTGGCTGCACGCTGGATGTTCGTACTATGATCGCGTAGCTATTCGCCCCGTGCGCCGCAACCTGTCCTGACAGAACCACTACGAGGATAATTGCTAGGATACGCCTCAAGCACACCCCTCACAAGTCGTCATCCCAGAGGGGCGGGTATTCGAATCTCGGATCAATATCCTCGTCGAACTGAACCACATAGACCCCGCTGACCATTTCAGATATGAATACGAAACCACGCGGATCAAACTGGAGCCCCCAGTCGAAAGGAATCATACATGAAGCCCAGCAATCCGCCATGTCGTAGCCCATGTCTTCTGATGCGTTATCCGACCACTCGGGGCCTGCAGGGAGGTAGTACCCAATCGTGTGGGTCGGCGCCAGTTCCTCTATGCCCTGGAAACCAAGCTCTGGATCGGCCACTCCATTCTTCCACACCAGCTCATCCCATATCTTGCCATGATCAGTTGCCCAGACGCCTGCATGATAATGCGTCCAATACACCATGCCGTTAGCTCCGGTATCGCCATTGTGCGGGCTGTAGATGTAGCCGCTAGGGATGTAGTGATGCGGATGTTCTTCCCCATCTTTTATGCTCGTGCCCGGAAGCTTCCATTTCGAGACTAGGAATGGCTTCGCTGGATCCGTCGTGTCTATCGTCCAAATGTATCCTGTGTGATTGGCGTTAGTGCCGTACTCGGGAGCTATGTACGTGTAGTGCCTCCAGTTCACGCCTTTGGACGGGTCTTCAGGCCCACTACCGCACTGGCTAGGCCATTCATCGACCGGGTCCATGGTGCTGACCCCGCTGCAGACGAGATAGTCATTCGGAACTGCGTAGTGGATGTTGTCATTCCCCTGTTCAGCATCCAGCCATTCCTCGGGACCCATGTTGGCGTGGCCTCCCCCGTCCGGGCCGTACCAACCGGAGTCATCCGTGGGGCACCCCAGCCATCGGCCGGTTTCAGGTGGCCACGATATTCCCAATGGGTCCGCGACTTGAGGCGGCTCAGATACATCGACAAGTCGCAATCCAGCCCCCCAGTAGGATACTGCTAGCATCTTCTGCTTTGTTATCGGGTGCATGAAAAAGACATTGTCGTGGTTGAATATGGAGCCACCGCAGGTCGTCTCAGGCTCTGGGGTGTACCCTCCCCATCTGATGATCTCGCGACTCGCATTCTGCTGTTCTTGGTTGTCAAATGGATTTAGGCCCTCGAAATCTATCAACGCATAGAATACCTGGGTGCCCTTGTAGAACGTCCCACTGGACCCTTCCACCATCTCGGGATAAGGGTCTGCGCCGAAGAGGAAGAGATGACAATCGTCCTGCCATGCTGCAGTCGGGTTGGCTGGAGTCCAGTCGCAGTAAACATGCAGGTCCTGATTGTGGAATCCCGCAGGGGGGTTGTCCCATTCAGCGACCTTGATCGGGCTCGTCTTGTCGCCGACGTAGATCAGGTCAAGCCGATTAGCACCGCTGTTAGCATCATCATCATTCGGGATGGGATCCAATTCGGAATTGGTGAGCTCATGATTGATGAGAGCCCAGTTGTTGTCTTGTGTGACCTTTATGTCGATGATCCTAGCAATTTCAGCGTAATACGTCGATAGGAGCCTTATGTCATTGGGCCTGCTTATGTCAAGTATCTCGAACTGGTTGTACGAAGATACGTATGCGAAGCAACCTCCAGTGCCGTCTCCGTAAATCTCGCAATCCTCTAGGAAGTTGCCTTCGATAGCTATCTCGGAGTTGTCGCCCGGAGTCGGCCCCACGTTCTTGTATTCGTCGTGACAGGGCCTTCCAGCCACGTTATCAAATCCCTCGGGGGGAGTCACTTCCCCATCACAGTTCAGATTGTGATAGTCAATCATCCTGACATTGGGGGTCTTCAGCCTGTGCGCCATCAGGTCGCTGTGAGAGTGATTCTCATCCTCTATCTCGAATACCGGGTCGACCCAAACCCACTCTTCCTCGTCGTCTGAATCCTCTCCTCCAAGGCCGAAACAGCCGGAAAATACTGCGGTGAGCATGAGCATTACTAGGGCAGATGAAGTGACGAATTTACTCTTCATGTAGAGGCCTCTGACGCCACGGGAGTCAGGACGTCCTGTTGAAGGTGATGGTCTCAGGTACCTCATCTTGTAGCATAGGGGGCATCGATATCAAGTTGAACAATGTACAGGCCAGATGTGATACAGGACAGGTACGTGTAGCCCTCGTGGTATTCTGCCGCCCACAAGAAAGGCGTCCAACCAAAATCGTAGAAGGAACTCTCAAGGGGCGTCCCATCAGCCCCATGAGGGAGATGAAAACCGACCGTTGAGTCGAAGTGCACGTCGGTTACATTGCCTCCTTCCATCCCTGCGAGCATGAGGGTCTCTATGTCGACGACCCACAGTCCTGCATGGTAGCTTGATAGGTATATTCTGCCATCCCATGTGCCGCCGAGACTAGTATCCTGATACGGCCCAGTAGTCTGGAATATTTGGGTGTCAGCGTTGTGCGGGCTGAATAGGAGCCACTCCTCGCCCCCAGGTATGAAGTGCTCCTCAGCAAATGGAATCTCGTAACCGTGTATGAGCTTCGGGAGGAATCTCAACTGACCGTTGACCTCCTCGTATTCTGTCGTGTCGAGGAGATACGACATTCCGGTTCCGACATATGTCTCGAGAACCTCTGTCGACAGGAGCGTAAGGTGCCGCTTGCCCGCAGGATACCCTATGTGACTCGCATCCACCATCTCGTCTATCGGCTCAGCATAGTGAATGTATGATGCCCGTCCGCCATTCTCGTTGCCGTTGGTGCCGCTATCCGGCAAGCCATCGCCGTCTAGATCTGCGAATTCCATCCAGAGCCCCACTTCCGGAGCCCTCCAGTTACATCCCAGTTGGGTTCCGAAGGTAGCAGTGCAACCACCTGCGATGAATGCGTACTCGATTGGTGTATTCGTAGGGTGGGGGACATCGCTCACATCGAATATCCTCAGTCCAGCCTCCCAGTAAGCGCCGTAGACGTATGTCCTCCCAAATCGTGGATCATCCTGATCATCACCGGGCCATGTCTGCACGGTCATGTCGTGGATGTAGATCCAACCCCCATTGGTCGTTTCCCAGTTTACCTCAGCCTCACCCACCTTGAGAATAACTGGCCGATCTCCCGGTCCATCGAAGTTCAGGTGGGCTATGGTGATCCCGCCGCAGGCATCCCCCTGTCCAACATCACATGCATCATAGTCGGGATTCGCGACGAATATGTACCATTCATCGTCTATTATGTGCGTGTAGAGGTTATGCGGCCCACTGGGGTGATCAGCGTCATACCATGCATCGATGAATACTGGGTCTGTCTTATCTGTGACTTCAACCAATGTGACTGTGACCTGTGCGGGGTCTTCCCAACTGCCCACATTGGGATCGGCAGCACCCGGGTCCACTAACTGATTCTGAACGATGATGTACTCACGACCATCATATTGCAGATATTTGACATCGAGAACCTGCGTGTTCGGGTCATAATACACTCCTGTCACTGATGTGTTGGATGGATCTGTGACATCGACGATATGCATCTCGCTCCATCCGGCTATGTACGCGTAAACCCGTCCATCGGGCGACTCTGCAACCTGAACTTCTGCATTGCCCGGAGCAGTTAGAGGATCGTATCCTAATGGCTCTATATTTGGAGTAGAGAGAACGTGCTGGCTAGCGTTTCTGTGGTCATGTTCCTCTTCTTGAAGAAGGGGGTCGAATATCCCTTCATCAACGACCGTTCCACCATCGCTGCTGTTATCTGAAATTAGATATCCGACAGAGGCCCCGATCATTAGCAGAGAGAGGGTTAGCCCTGCTAACAAGGCTACACGCCTCCCGACCATCAGTCGGCCGACAAAGAGCCATCTGTTCAAACCATCGCTAACTCGAATTGGATAATCATCGAAGCGATGCCAGGATATCCGAATCCAATCTTTCCCACGAGAAGCCACCATCTTCCTCCGCTGATCGACCGAAGTGCCCGCCAGCAGCAGTCCTTGCGTATATGGGGTTACGCAGAGCCAGTTGATCGATTATCGAAGAAGGGCTGAAATCAAAATTTTGCATCAATTTTTCCGTAATCCACTCATCACTTACCCCATTTTTTGCTGATCCTTTGGTATCGACATGTATTGCAGTGGGTTCAGCCACGCCTATGGCATACCCTAGTTGTATCTCGCATACATCTGCTAGGCCTGCCGCAACCACGTGCTTAGCTGCCCATCTAGCGGCATATGCCGCAGACCTGTCCACTTTGCTGGGATCTTTTCCGCTGAATGCCCCTCCCCCATGACATCCTATACCCCCATATGTGTCGACTATGATTTTCCTTCCAGTGAGTCCCGCATCAGCATAAGGCCCCCCGAGAATGAATCTCCCTGTACCATTGATCACAACTTTCGTTTCGTCGTTAAACATCATTTCAGGAATTGTTGGACGAATGATTTTCTCCATGATTTCCGACTCTATGAATCGATGTTCTTCAAGAGTGTCCCCTCCAAACCGTTTGCTTGCGAGATCATCATGTTGGACTGCCATTATGAGGCTCGTTATGCCGACCGGTCGTCTGTTTTCATACAACACTGATACCTGGCTCTTCCCATCAGGCCTAATCCAGGGGATGGCGCCGGACCTGCCTGCGTGCGTAATGGCATCTGTCAGACGATGTGAGAGCATTATTGGCATGGGCATGTAAGATCCTTCCAAGCCCTCGATACCTTCCGATTCGTTGGAAGCGAATCCGAACATTATGCCCTGATCCCCAGCCCCTTGGCCCTTGTCCTTGCCCGCACCGATGTTGACGCCCTGAGCTATTTCTGGAGACTGCCTCCCGATAAGCGTGATCACGTTGCAACTGCTGCCACTCGCATCCATCCCAACTGACTGGTCATCGTAGCCGATACGAATCGCAGTCTCCCTTGCTATTTCCTCGAAATCTAATTCATGGCCCTCATTCAACGTGACTTCTCCTGCGAGCACTATGGTGCTTTCATCGGCCATTCCCTTTACCATGGTCTCAACAGCCACTCTTGCGAATGGATCCAGCTCAATACAAGCGTCAAGTATCGAATCGGAGATTGCATCACAGAGCTTGTCTGGATGACCCGCAGTCACGGATTCCGAAGTCAACACGCGACCCATATCCGGCCGGTGCAGGGATCAGTCCTTGAAACGCTCGGCCATAATCTGATCATATGGTGCAGCACATAGACTCATTTAGAACTACTAAATCAATCGTACATGGCCCTGATGTCTAGTAGCGAAAAATATCTCGTGGCGGATCTAAATCTTGCTGATTTTGGACGTAGAGAGATAGCGATGGCCGAGCATGAAATGCCAGGTCTAATGGAGCTAAGGGCCAGATACGAATCCGAGCAACCTCTGTCCGACGTCAGGGTAACGGGTTCACTCCATATGACGATCCAAACGGCTGTTCTGATCGAGACTCTGTCGACACTCGGGGCACAAGTTCGATGGGCGAGCTGCAACATTTTCTCCACACAGGACCATGCTGCTGCCGCAATAGCCGCCTCAGGGATACCTGTGTTTGCTTGGAAAGGCATGACTCTCGAGGAATATTGGGATTGCACATTCAGAGCGCTGACTCATGACGGCGACCTAGGTCCCCAACTGATCGTCGACGATGGGGGCGATGCGACTCTCCTAATACACAAAGGCTGGGAACTGGAACATGGGAGCAAATGGGTCGCAGAGCCATCCTCGTCATCAGAAGAGGCAGTGATCAAGGCCCTCCTCCTCCGCGTAAACGAAGAGGATGGTACGTTCTGGACCAGGATGGCCAGCGACGTCATTGGCGTCTCCGAAGAGACGACTACAGGAGTACTGAGACTCAACCAGCGCGTTGAGGAGGGCTCGTTACTGTTTGCCGCCATCAATGTCAATGATTCAGTCACCAAATCGAAGTTCGACAATCTCTACGGGTGCAGGGAGTCTCTCGTTGATGGGATAAAACGTGCCACAGACGTGATGATTGCCGGGAAGCACGCGGTTGTCTGTGGGTATGGCGATGTAGGAAAGGGGTCGGCAGCGGCTTTGAAGGCACAGGGCGCACGCGTCACAGTAACCGAAGTCGACCCAATTTGCGCACTCCAAGCAGCGATGGAGGGATTCTCCATTACCACTCTCGAAGACACCCTCGGGGACGCAGACATATACGTGACTGCGACGGGGAATCGAGACGTCATAACGCTCGAGCATCTCAAGCAGATGAAGGACCAGGCGATCGTGTGCAATATCGGTCACTTCGACAACGAGATTCAGGTCGAGAGATTGCAAAATGATGATCAGATAGGCCATCAAAATATCAAGCCGCAGGTCGACAGATACGACTTCCCAGAGGGGCACTCAATCTACCTTCTCGCCGAGGGGAGGCTCGTAAACCTCGGATGCGCCACCGGGCACCCAAGTTTCGTAATGTCGAACAGCTTCTGCAACCAGGTCCTGGCGCAGATGGACCTCTGGAAAAGCCAAGGCACTAGGGGGAAGGAAGTATACCTCCTGCCCAAGCATCTCGATGAGGAGGTCGCCATGCTCCATCTGAATCGAATCGGGGCCAAACTGACCGATCTCAGCAAGGAACAAGCCGAATACATCGGAGTCGATGCAAGCGGCCCATACAAATCCGCCAATTACCGGTACTGAAAGTCGAACATCTTGATACATCCCAAGCCACACCGGCCACTGTGAAGGCGCTCATCCCGCTACTGGCTGCTGCCCTGATTATGCTGCCACCGGTCACGGCGCATGAGGCGAAGGACTACACGATCCTCCTCACATCCGAGGGCACTTCGCCCGATTCGGTCCCGGAGGGGGTATTGGTGACGACTGACCGGCTCTTCTTCATGATGGTCGATAATAGGAATGACACCCGACACATGGTTGCCATGGATGTCGACAATGACGGGTTTTATGATGGTCCGGATGATCTCTCATCCCCGTGGCTCACATCATCATGCGAACTCGATGAAGAAGGCAATAAAACAGACTCAGAGTGCAAAGTGACATACACGTTAATATTAGGGCCTGAAAACGGTATACTTCCTGGTAATATATCATTATTAATTAAGATAAATGAAAATGAGAATATTACGAATCACACATTGAATGCTTCCTTCGCTGAAGATGTCCATATGCCGCCTCAGAATCTACAGCCCGTGGATGACTCCCAGCCCGAAGCGGAGCCAGAAGCCACCATCACGGATGAATGGCTCTCGAGAGTAGCCATGGTCGGGATCTTGATTGGAGTAACCATGGCTATAATCACAATCTCGGCACTGATTCGCGACAAAAAATGAACAAGATTGAGTATCGCTTTCCAAGGGATGCAATCAAGACCTACACGCCTTTCCGAATCCTCAGGGGCGCTTAGCTCAGCTTGGAAGAGCACCTGGTTTGCAACCAGGTGGCCGGGGGTTCAAATCCCCCAGCGTCCACCATTGGAATCCGAGATTACCCATTTTTGAAACCTATTTAGAATTCCGATTTTTCCCTTATCAGGAGTGCAAGAAAACAGACATTTTCACGTATTTTGTACCCAGATTCAATCGATTTGTTTTAATATACTCTGGAAGCCTACTCCTATACATGCACGTAGCCATGCTTAGACGAACGGTTTTGACCCGAGATGATGTCTCTGGTAATAATCCCTCATTCCAAGGTAGAACGGCACATTCCATTCGTGATAATTCGCCAATTATCGTCGGCCTGGTTGCCATGGTTTTGATGATCATAGCCGCCTCAGCAGGTCACAGCGGCGAAATCGAGCTAAGAGACGATGTGAAGGCCATGCATACCTGCTCATGGAGTACCGGTGCTACGGATTCTGTGAATGAAGGAGTCACTGCGGTGGAAACGCTCTCTGCCACCTCCGACTCATCTGGAACTTGTACGTACTCGATAGTCGGAGGCGTCGACTCGTCCGACTTTTCCATAAGTGGCGCTGCTCTTAGCTTCGCCGCAACTCCAGATTACGAAAGCCCCGCAGACTCCGACTCCGACAATGAGTATGTCGTCCAAGTCAGAGCCACGGACTCGGCAGATTCAGCAAATACTGACCTCACCATCACAGTCACCGTTAACGATCTGACACTAGCAATCGCATCCGGCCAATCATTCGCCCTGTCCGAAACTGCCTCCAATGGCGATGCTATAGGCACAGTCACGCTATCTGCAGATACCGCAGTTGCTTGGTCTCTCTTGAGCAATGGGGCCGATGCGGACGGAGATGGAACTTCCCCATTCTCAATCTCTTCCTCTGGCGTAATATCGCTAGCAGACTCTGGAGACATTAACTACGAGACAACAACATCCTACACCCTAAGCGTCCTAGGAACCAACTTCGACGAGTCGGATATCGAGTCTGTCACAATAACAGTCACCAATATAGCACCTACAATAACCGATGATGATACCGGCACCGTCTCCGAGATCGCAGCAAATGGTGCAACTGTGGTGGATCTCGACAACACGGGCGACGACGACAGTATCACGTGGTCGATCACCGCGGGCAACCTCGATCCGGACTCGGATGACAACAAGGTGTTCGCGATCAACGCCGCAACCGGCGTCATCACCGTCAACGACGCGGACGACCTCGACTACGAGACGACCACCAGCTACAGCCTCACGGTCCGAGTGACCGACGGCACAACCAACTCCGA
>MDTB01218661.1_pt1 | contig 27993 bp, 31 predicted proteins | sample 811161 | NCBI WGS metagenome assembly MDTB01 (sample SAMN05326650, study PRJNA326480) | marine metagenome | isolation source: seawater | place: Mediterranean Sea | collected 2009
ATTACCTAACTTTTCCTGATTTAGTCCTTATTGATGGTGGAAAAGGCCAGTACTCTGTTGCAAGAGAAACTCTAAATGAACTAGGGCTTCATGATTTACCAATAGTCGCGATAGCCAAAGGAAAGCAGAGAAATAGTGGAAATGAGACTTTTTTCCATAATGGAAAAGAGTTTAAATTCATAAAAAATGACCCTACACTTTTCTTTCTTCAAAGAATAAGAGATGAATCACATAGATTTGCGATAAGTGCACACAGAGCTAAAAGAAAAAAAGGAATTAGTAAATCTTTACTTGATCAAATTGAGGGCATAGGTTCCATAAGAAAAAGGGCTTTATTAAATCATTTTGGCTCTGCAAGAGCTGTTGAATCTGCTAGCTTAGATGAAATTAAATCAGTGGAAGGTGTTGAGGCAAAAGTTGCAAAAAAGATATATAATTTTTTTCATGAATAAAAATAATTATGCTTAGAAAAATACCAAATATTTTAACAGTAGGCCGAATTTTAATTGTACCCTTTTTCGTTCTAGCATTTTATCTTCCAGGTTTTTATGGGGATTTAACTGCTCTTATTTTATTTATTGTTGCCTCATTTACAGACTTTTTAGATGGAATGTTGGCAAGATTTCTTGGGGAAGAGTCTAAACTTGGCGAGTTATTAGATCCAATAGCTGATAAAATTATTGTTGCTACTGCCCTTATTCTTCTAGTGATGGATGGTACTATTAGAAATTATGAAGTAATTGCAGCAATTATAATTCTAACACGAGAAATATTAATTTCTGGATTAAGAGAATTTTTAGCAAAAGGAAAAATAAAACTTCCAGTGTCTAACCTTGCAAAATTGAAAACTGTTTTGCAAATGGTGTCTATAGCTCTTTTGTTATCAGGAGATACAGGGAATAAAATAATTAATTTTCAAGATTATAATGCCCAGACTATAGGTATAATATTATTATGGCTTTCAGCCGCCTTAACGCTTTTTACTGGTTACGAGTATATGAGAAAAGGAATTGATCACGCAATTTCTGAAGACAGTAAAGATTAAGCAGCCTTTTTCTTTTTTACCAAAGCTTGATAGCTCTCATTTAAATCAATAATCATTCCACAAACTTTAAATTGATTTTCAGCAATACATGACACAGGTGTGACCTCTGCTGCAGTCCCGGTTAAAAAACATCCCACAAAGTCAGGAAGTTCTTTAGGACTGATTTTTCTTTCATGTACTTTAATATTTTTTGATTTTGCAATTTCAATTACTGTTCTTCGTGTAATTCCATCTAAAAAAGAATCTGGTACAGGAGTATGCAATTCTCCATTCTTATCTTTAAAAAAGATATTTGCTCCGGTTGCCTCAGCAACATTTCCCTCATGGTCTAACATAAGAGAGTCGGCATAACCTTGCTTTTCTGCTTCATGTTTTGAGAGAGTACAAATCATATATAAGCCTGAAGCTTTTGTGTCCCAAGGTATTGTATTAGGAGCTGGCCTTCTCCAATTTGAAATATTTAATTTTATACCTTCTACTTTTAATTTGGGATCAAAATATGAGCCCCACTCCCAGGTAGCAATTGCAACATGTATTTTTGTTTGCTGTGCAGAAATAGCCATCATTTCACTTCCTCTCCAGACAACTGGTCTAACATAACCATTTTCAACTTTTTGAGTTGAAATAATTTTTTTACAAGCTGAATTGATTTCAGCTTCACTGTAAGGAATTTCAAAACCCATTCTTTTTGCAGAATGAAATAATCTTTTAGTATGCTCCTCTAACTTAAATATTGAACCATCATAAACTCTTTCGCCTTCAAACACACAACTTGCATAATGTAGTCCATGGCTTAATACATGTAATTTTACCTCTGACCAATCGACTAAATCGCCATTGTACCATATTTTGCCTGATCTTTTATCGTAAGGTATCATTTATGAAATATAAAAAAATTTATTTTTAAAAACTATCTTTGTATCTATAATATGTCAATATAACTTACCTAAAAATGAAAGAACTTTTATATCTAAAAGATGAACAATTAAAAGATTTAATTGAAAAATTATTTGTTGGATATAGGGAAACGTTTTCAGACTCAAAAAAAATATTAGATAAGTATTCTATTGGATTGGCACATCAAAAGGTAATTCATTTATTGTCAATGTACGAAGGAATTTCTATTTCAGAGTTACTAAAAAAACTTAAAGTTACAAAGCAAAGTTTAAATAGAGTTCTTAAAGATTTAATAAAAATTGAAATAATTTTTTTCAAAAAAGATGAGCAAGATACAAGAATAAAACACATTTATTTAAATGATAAAGGGAAAAAAGTATTTGATGAAATTTTCAAAATACAAAAAAAAAGAATTTACAATGCTTTACTTAACTCAAGCTCTGAAGAGGTAGTAAATTTCGATAATGTATTAAAAAAAATTATAAATGGATGAATTTATTGCACATATACTGGTTGTTGACGATGATGATGGCATCAGATCATTAGTTAAAAAATATTTAATTGAAAATAAATATTTAGTAACGACAGCAAAAAGTGCAGAAGATGCACTTCAAAAAATAGAAATTATCGAATTTGACTTAATAATACTAGATATAATGATGCCAGGAAAAAGTGGTTTAGAATTTATTAAAGAAAAAAAAGATAAATTAATTACCCCAATAATTTTACTAACAGCAAAAGGAGAGCCCAAAGAAAGAATTGAAGGATTGGAAATTGGAGCTGATGATTATTTGCCAAAACCTTTTGAACCTAAAGAACTTATCCTTCGAATTCAAAATATAATCGAAAAAACAAAAAAAAATTATCAAAGAAAAGTAATTGAATTTCAAAATATAAAGATAGATTTAAATAAACAATTAATATTTAAAAAAGAAAATGAATATAAGATAAATAATACTGAAAAAAAAATATTAGAGAAAATGATTAATAACCCAGGTAAAACTTTTTCTAGAGAAGATATTGGTATGCTAATTGATTTAGATAAAGAAAGATCTATTGATGTAATTATTACAAGATTAAGAAAAAAAATAGAAATAGATCCTAAAAATCCAAAATTTTTGCAAACTATAAGAGGAGCTGGATATGTTTTTTGGATTGAATAAATTAATCAAAAATATTCTTCCGAAGACCTTATTTTATCGTGCTCTTCTGATAGTGGCGGTACCTGTTATCGTTCTGCAGTTGGTAATAACAATAGTTTTTTTTGATAGTCTATGGATCAAAACAAACAAAGGAATGACAAAGGCACTAGTGAATGAAATAAATACTTTTATTGAAGTATATAATGATGAAATCTATGACAAAAATGAAATAAAGAATCTTTTTTCTGTTTATCAAGATTTAAATATTGAGTTCATTAATGATGAAAATTTTGTTTATGAATATAATGAAAGATGGTTTAGTCCAATTGATAGAACTTTAAGGCGTGAATTAAAATCAATATTTGGCTTTCAAAATTTTTGGTTCAGTACAACCTCCTATAAGGAATTAATTGATCTAAGAGTTAAATATCAAAAAGGATATTTTAAATTTTTAGTCCCAAAAGATAGAATTACGAGCTCCTCAGCTCGAATTTTTGCGTTGTGGATTACAGTTCCAGCATTAATAATGGTTATAATTTCATTAATATTTTTAAAAAACCAAACACGCCCAATAACAAACTTAGCGAAAGCAGCCGAGAAATTTGGAAGAGGTGAAGAAATAGAGGAATACAGGCCTTCAGGCGCTGCAGAAATAAGACAAGCAGGTTATGAATTTGATAGAATGAGAAAAAGAATTTTAAGACATCTTAATCAAAGATCTGAGATGTTATCAGGAATAAGTCATGATTTAAGAACTCCACTTACAAGAATGAAGTTACAACTTGCATTTATTAAAGATAAGGAATTAGCTAATAAATTATCAGATGATATTAATGAAATGGAGAAAATGCTTAATGAGTATCTGCAATTTACCAGTTCATCTTTTTTAGAAAAAGATGAACAATTTAATATAAGTGATTTAATAATTAGAATAGTTGAAAAATATAATAATAAAAATATAACAACGAATGTATCACCAGAAATTTATCTTAGAGGAAGAAAAAATTTAATTAAAAGATGTATAAATAATATTATAGATAATGCGATTAAATATGGTGATAAAATCAAAATAGAGGTTATGAAAAATAATAATAACCTATTCATTAAGATAGAGGACAATGGACCAGGAATACCTTTTAATGAGCATGAAAATGTCTTTAAACCTTTTTATAAAATTAATAAAGGAAGAGCAGATTCAAAATCTAGCGTAGGATTAGGCTTATCAATTGCATCTGACATAATTAGATCTCATGGTGGAAATATTAAATTGGAAAAATCCTCAATCGATGGTTTAGGAGTTAAGATTTTTTTACCGGTTTAGATTTTTTCTTTTTAGTTTTATTTAATTTATTTAAAGTTTTTTCTAAATTCTCTACTCTTTTTGAAAGTACTTCAAATTCATCTTTACTCGTCAACTTCATTCTAAAAACAATTTCATCCCTTTTAGATTTTAAAATGGTCATTAATTCATTTGCCAAATCTTTTGATGAAATAAGCCCCTGTTCAAACAACTTGGCAAATTTATCTAGGACAAATCTTGAGTTTTTCATATATTTTTATAATAACTTATTATACTTTTAATTTATAATTATTATTATAAATGTTCACTAATAATTTTGACCCAGTTGCATTTCATATTTTATCTATAGAAATAAGATGGTATTCCTTAGCTTATATCTTGGGAATATTAATTGGATGGATTTTAAGTAAAAAAATTTTTATTACAGATTATAAAATCAAGAATAAATTTGACGACTATATTACATATATAATTCTAGGGATAATAATTGGTGGAAGATTAGGATATGTTTTATTTTATAACTTCAATTATTATTCAAACAATTTAATTGATATTCTAAAAATTTGGCAGGGTGGAATGTCATTCCATGGTGGTCTCATGGGTGTTGTTTTTGTTACAATTTGGTTTTCAAAAAAAAACAATCAAAATTCATATCAATATTTAGACATAATTTCCCTAGTAGCTCCTATTGGAATATTTTTTGGAAGGATTTCAAACTTTATTAATTCAGAGTTATATGGCAAGGTAACAACTAAACCTTGGGGCGTAAAGTTTGTTCAGATTGATGATTTATATAGACATCCATCACAACTATATGAAGCTTTATTCGAAGGATTAATACTTTTTATAATTCTAATATACTTTAGAAACAAAAATTATTTGAAAACTCCAGGCTTAATTTCTGGAGTATTTTTAACATGCTATTCATTTTTTAGATTTGTAATTGAGTATTTTCGATTGCCTGATGAACAATTGGGCTATCTATTTTTTAGTTTAACAATGGGGCAAATTATAAGTTTAATTTTTTTTATAATCGGTATTTACTTAATAATTATCAAGCATGAATTTAAAACAAGTTCCTAATATCCCACTAGATCAATTTATCAATTTATCTCTTTATGATAAAAAATTTGGATATTACATAAAAAAAAATCCTTTTGGAAAAAAAGGTGACTTCACTACTGCGCCAAATATTTCAAGACTATTTTCGGAAATGATTGCAATTTGGATTTTAAGTTTTTGGCAGAATTTGGGCTCTCCAAAAAATCTTAATTTGGTTGAACTTGGAGCCGGTAATGGTGAGATGATGAAAATTTTTATTGAGAGTTTTAAAAAATTTCCAATTTTTAATAACGCATGTAAAATTTATATCTATGAAAAAAGTCCAAAATTAATCAAAATTCAAAAAAAAAAGCTAAAGGATAAAAAAATAATCTGGTTATCTAATTTTAAAAAAATTAAAAAATTTCCCACGATCTTTATTGCCAATGAATTTTTTGATTCTATTGCGATAAAACAATTTATAAAATTGGACGGTGCCTGGTTTGAAAGATTTGTAAATTTAGAAAACAAAAAAAATGCTTTTTTCTTTGATAAAAAAATAAATATGAACAATTTTGAAAAAAAAATTAAGTTTAAAATATCTAAAAATCAAAACTTTATTGAATACTCTCATACTGGAATAAATTACTTGAAAGATATATCAAAAATAGTCAAAAAAAATAAAGGTGGTTTGTTAATTATAGATTATGGCTATCTAGATAAAAAAATGAAAAATACTCTTCAGGCAGTATCTAAACACAAATATTCAAATATCCTTAAAAATATAGGTAAATCTGACATAACCTATAATATAAATTTTAATTTACTTAAAAAAATAATTATACAAATTGGTGGATTAAAAAACGATCTAACTACTCAAAGAAATTTTTTAATCAAATTGGGTATAAAACAAAGGGCAGAAATTATATCAAGAAATCTTCCATTTACCAAAAAAGCTGAAATTTTTTATAGGCTTGAAAGACTTATTGGTGAAACACAAATGGGTAACTTATTCAAAGTAATGTTTATAAAAAATAAAAAAAATAATTTTAATTTAGGATTTTAATTGATTACCTCCAAAAAACTAAACAAATTGAATGGTATTTCTCATGGATTTTTTAATAGATACGGTGGAAAATCAAAAGGTATTTATAAAAGTTTGAATTGCGGTCCAGGTTCTAATGATAAAAGAATTAATATTTATGAAAACCTAAAAATTGTTAAAAGTAAAATTAATAAAGATTGTAAAAATATTATTTTATTAAATCAAATACATAGCAACAAATTCATCTATATTAATAAAAATTATATGAAGAAAAGAAAATTTAAAGCTGATGCAATAATCACGAATCAAAAAAAATTACCCATAGGTGTTTTAACAGCAGATTGCGTTCCAATATTAATTTGTGATAAAAAAAAAAATATTATTGCAGCTATTCATGCTGGATGGAAAGGTGCATATAAAAATATTCTAACTAGGGTAGTTAAATTTATGTTAAAAAAAAATTGTCATATAAAAGATATGCATGTTGCAATAGGACCATGTATTTCTCAAAAAAATTATAATGTTAAAGAAGATTTTTTTAAAAAATTCATAAAAAAGGATAAAAAAAACAGTAAATTCTTTAAGAAAAGAAAAAATTTGCTTTATTTTGACTTACCAGGTTACATTATATCTCAACTGAAAATTATGAAAATCTCTAATATTGATCATATAAATATTGATACTTTTGAATATAAAAATAATTATTTTAGTGCAAGACGATCTATAAGATTAAAACATGATGATTATGGTAGAAATATTTCAATAATTATGATTAATTAAACTTTTCAATGAAGTTATTAACTGGAAACAGCAATAAAGCCTTAAGTAAGAATATATCAAAGTACTTAAAATCTAAACTTGTTAACTCTAGTATAAAAAAATTTGCTGATGGAGAAATTTATATAGAAATAAACGAAAACATCAGGGGTAACAGTATTTTTATCATTCAATCAATTTCATCACCTGCAAATGATAACTTAATGGAATTGTTACTTTGTATTGATGCTCTTAAAAGATCATCGGCAAAAAATATTACTGCTGTGATCCCATACTTTGGATATGCAAGACAAGATAGAAAAATTGTACCAAGAACTTCTATCTCAGCAAAAATGGTATCAAATTTAATTACTAAAGCAGGAGCAGACAGAGTTGTAACAGTAGATTTACATGCTGGACAAATTCAGGGGTTTTTTGATATTCCGGTTGATAACCTTTTTTCAACTCCTATATTTGCAAGACATATTAAAAAAAGAATAAAGAATAAGAATATCATTTGTGTAGCACCTGATGTCGGTGGTACCGAAAGAGCTAGGGCTTTAGGAAAAATTTTAAATACAAGTCTTGCAATTGTTGACAAAAGAAGACCTAGGCCTGGTCAATCTCAAGTCATGAATGTAATTGGAGATGTAAAAGGTAAAACTTGTATAATAGTGGATGATATAATTGACTCTGGCGGAACTATTGTAAATGCTGCAAAAGCTTTAAAGCAAAGAGGTGCAAAAGAGGTTTATGCTTATATTACTCATGGAGTATTAAGTGGAGAAGCAGTTAAAAAAATCAAAAATTCAGTTATAAAAAATTTAGTCATAACTGACACTATCGATAATATTGATAAAACAAAAAATGTAAAAAACATAGAAGTTTTACCAATTTCGGGACTTATGGGAGAGGCTATAAAAAGAATTTCGAATTCAACATCTGTATCAGATTTATTTAAATAATTACCTTGATTATTTATCAACATGGGTTAAAACCCTGTCTCTTATGAATTCTTTAGAAGCAAGTATACGAGACAATAAAACTAAAGGCCAGTTAAACTCTATTAGAAACAGTGGTGATGTGCCAGCTATAATCTATGGTGGAAAAGAGGAAAATCAAAAAATCTCAGTTTCAAAAAAAATACTCAAGTCTTTAATTGAAAAGGAAAATTTTCTATCAAATATTCTTACTTTAAATTTGAATGGCAAAACGCAAAATGTTTTACCAAGAGAGGTTAAATACCATATTATAAGTGATGAACCGACTCATGTTGATTTCTTAAGAGTTTTACCCGGGGTAAAAATTAAAATTGAAGTTCCAGTTAATTTTATAAACCATGATAAATCACCAGGTTTGAAGAGGGGTGGTGTTTTAAATATTGTAAGAAGAAAAGTAGAATTAAAATGTCCAAGTGAAAAAATACCTGAAAATTTAACAATTGATTTGGAAGGTGTAGATATTGGAGAAAGTTTCAAAATTTCATCGATAAAATTAGATCCCGAGGTAGTTCCCACTATTCAAGGAAGAGACTTTGTGATTGCAACTCTTGCAGCACCAACTGTTATGAAAGAGCCAGAAAAACCAGCTGAGGCTGAAGCGACTGAAGGAGAAGAAGGAGCGGAGGGCGTTGAGGCAGCTGCAGATGGAGAAAAACCAGCAGCTGAGGGTGATAAAAAAGAAGCTGATGATAAAAAACCTGCCGACAAAAAATCTCCAGAAGAGAAAAAATAATTAACTAAACAAAAATTAAAATTTAATAATTTATGTTATTATTCGTAGGCTTAGGCAATCCAACACCAGATAGTGAAAATAATAGACATAATGTTGGCTTTAAGATAATTGACTCAATCAACAAAAAATTTGGTCTTTCAAAACAAAAACCAAAATTTAAAGGACTTTTAACAACTGGAAATATTGGTGAAAAAAAAGTTTATGCAATTAAACCACTTACTTTTATGAATAATTCGGGGACATGTATAAGGGAATTAATCGAATATTTCAAAATTGATGCCGAAGATGTGATTGTTTTTCATGATGATCTTGATCTTGAATTTGGAAAAATTAAAGCAAAGTTTGGTGGTTCAAGTGCTGGTCACAATGGTATAGCATCAATTGATAAATTCATTGGAAAAGATTATTCAAGAGTAAGAATTGGCATAGGTAAACCAAAAGATAATATCGAGGTGGCAGATTATGTTTTACAAAACTTTGATGAGGATGAAAGTATTGGTATAGAAAAAATTTCAAAAAATATTACTGATGCAATATCAATTCTTGTTGAAAAAAAATTAGATCTATTTTCAAGCACTGTAAATAATAAAGAATGAGTTTTAAATGTGGAATTGTTGGATTGCCTAATGTTGGTAAATCAACTCTCTTCAATGCACTAACCAATTCCAGCAAGGCACAGGCAGCGAATTTTCCTTTTTGTACTATTGATCCAAATATTGGAGTTGTAATAGTTCCTGACGAAAGATTAAATAATTTAGCAAAAATTTCAAAATCAAAAAAAATAATTAATACTACTATTTCATTTGTTGATATTGCTGGACTCGTAAAAGGAGCATCTAAAGGTGAGGGTTTGGGTAATAAATTTCTTTCTCATATTAGAGAAGTTGATGCAATTATTCATATGATCAGGTGCTTTGATTCTAATGATATTCAAAATGTTAACCCCTCAGTTGACCCTGTAAGAGATATTGAAATTATAGAAACAGAAATGATGCTTGCAGATCTCGAGTCTATTCAAAAAAGGTTAGAAAAAAATAACAAAAAAAATATTGATGAAGATCAAATAAAAATTCTTGAAATAGCTATGAATTGTATAAATAATAATAAAAGTTTTGATGATTTAAAAACTCAATTTAATAAAAAGCAACTTAATCAATCTGGATTATTATCACTTAAACCAAAAATTTTTGTTTGTAACGTTGATGAACAAAGTGTTCAAAATGGAAATGATTACACTCAATCATTTATTGATAAATACGGGAAGAATAATACTTTAATCATTTCTGCAGATATAGAGAATCAAATAAATGAATTGGATAGTAATGAGAAAAAAAATTATATGGAAATGATTGGATTAAAGGAAACAGGATTGAATAAATTAATTAAGAAAGGTTACGAAATTCTTGATTTAGATACATACTTTACATCTGGACCCGAAGAAACTAGGGCATGGACAATTGAAAAAAATTGTACTGCTCCTAAAGCTGCAGGCGAAATTCATACTGATTTTGAAAAAGGATTTATTCGTGCTGAAACTATTTCTTACGATGATTTCATATCTAATGATGGGTGGGTAAATTCAAAAAATAACGGAAAAATGAGGTTAGAGGGAAAAGATTATGTAGTTAAAGATGGAGACGTTTTAAACTTCCGTTTCAATACGTGACCATATTCTTTTCATACTAAAATAAACTAAGATTGTTAAAATAATTAAATACACGATAGCTTTAAAACCCATTTGGTGTCTTGACTCTAAATGTGGTTCAGCTGACCACATCAAGAATGTTGTTACGTCTTTTGACATTTGCTGAACAGTAGCTGTTGTGCCATCTGAATATTCTACTAATCCATCTGATAACTGATTGGCCATTTTTATTTTGTTTCCATACATATATTTATTATAATAAACACCATCATCTAAGGAAACTCCAGCTGGTGGATCTTCGTATCCTTGAAGCAACGAGTAAATATAATCTACCCCACCTCCTCGTGCTTTAACTAATACAGACATATCTGGTGGGTAAGCACCTCCATTTGCTGCTTGAGCAGCTTGAACATTATCATAGGGCATTACAAACTTATCTGATAATCTGCCCGGACGAGTAAACATATCACCATCTGAATTAGGTCCATCTTTGACTTCAAAAGATGCAGCAATTGCTTTTGCTTGTTCTATAGAAAATTCTGGTCCTCCTTTTTCAGACAAGTTTCTATAACTTAAATATTTCATCGAATGACAAGAAGAACATACTTCTGTGTAGACTTGATATCCTCTTTGAAGTGCAGCCCGATCAAACTTTCCAAAGAGACCTTTGAAGCTCCAATCAGTTTTTAAATATTCAACCTTTTCTGCAGCTTGAGTGCCCAATGAAAGTCCAGAAAATAAGATAATAAGTGCAAATATTCTAAAAAAAATTTTCACTTATTTATTCAAACTTTCTTTGTTCTTTGCTGTAGCTAAATTTGGTGAACCACTTAATATAGGTTCGGTAATGCTTAATGGAATTGGTAGAGTTTTTTCTTTCAAGCCTAAAACTGGTAATACCACTAAAAAATGTAAGAAATAATATGCTGTAGCCACTCTAGCAACTAACAGATATAATCCTTCTGCTGGCATTGCGCCCACATATCCTAGGATCAAAACATCGGCGACAAGAATCCAATAAAATTGTCTATATAAAGGTCTAAATACTGCAGATCTAATTTTTGAAGTATCAAGCCAAGGAAGAGCTGCTAAAATTAAAATAGCTGATAACATTGCAACTACTCCTAAAAGTTTATCTGGGACTGATCTTAAAATTGCATAGAATGGTAACAAATACCACTCTGGAACAATGTGTGCTGGAGTAACTAATGGATTAGCTTCGATATAATTATCTGCATGACCCAAGATATTTGGTGTGTAAAAAACAAAAAATGCAAAAACAATCATAAACATCAATAAAGCAAAACCATCTTTAATAACAATATATGGATGGAATGGTACTGTATCTTTTGATGGTTTTTTAATGTCAATTCCAACTGGATTATTATTTCCAGGCACGTGAAGTGCCCATATGTGAAGAACAACTAAACCTAAAATTAAAAAAGGTATTAGATAGTGAAGTGTAAAAAATCTTGTTAAAGTAGGATTGTCAACTGAGTAACCTCCCCATAACCAAGTAACGATACCCTCACCTACTAAAGGAATTGCACTAAACAGATTTGTAATTACAGTTGCACCCCAAAAACTCATTTGACCCCAAGGAAGAACATAACCCAAAAATGCAGCTGCCATCATTAGTAAATAAATGATGATACCTATTATCCAAATTATTTCTCTAGGAGCCTTATAAGAACCATAAAATAATGATCTAAAAATATGAATATAAACAGCCAAAAAAAACATTGAAGCACCATTTGCATGAATGTATCTAATTAACCAACCATAGTTAACATCTCTCATAATATGCTCAACACTATCAAAAGCCATATCAGCGTGAGCAATATAATGCATTGCAAGAACTAAACCCGTTATAATTTGAGTAATCAAACAAAAAGTTAATATTCCACCAAACGTCCACCAATAATTTAAATTTTTAGGTGTCGGATAATCAGTTAAGTGATTTGCAAGAGTTAATAATGGTAAACGATCGTTAAACCATTTTCCAAATTTTGACTTCGGTGAATATTCGTGATCACTCATAATAATTATCCAATTTTAATTTTATTAGTATCAACAAATTCATACTTCGGAATTTCCATATTTGTTGGTGCAGGACCTTTTCTTATTCTGCCAGAAGTATCGTAATGAGAGCCATGACATGGACAAAACCAACCATTGTAATCTCCCTTTTGATCTAAGGGCACACAACCTAAATGAGTGCAAACGCCAAGCATCACAAGCCACTCTGGATTTTTTGCTCTGTCCTCATCTTTTTCAGGATGTTTTAAATCATCTAACTTAACTGCTCTAGCATCTGCAATCTCTTCATCTGTTCTACGTCTAATAAATACTGGTTTGCCTCTCCACAATACAGTTATGGTTTTGCCTCGATCAACTGAGCTAATATCAACTTCCGTACTTGCTAGAGCTTTAACGGATGCATCAGGATTCATCTGATCTATCATGGGCCAAATAGTTGCCCCTACTCCAACAGCTCCAACAGCATAGGTTGCTGTAAATAAAAATTCTCTTCTATTTGTTTTTTTTTCTGACATTAATAATTTAACTAAATATACCCAATATAGATTTTTTCTACTTAAATATATGATTTCATATAGTATAAAATAGTAAATTTTCTACTGAAAGAATGACACATAATCGTATTAACCAAGGGCCTAAAATAGCCTTATTTGAACCAGATATTCCACAAAATACAGCTGCGATTATTAGAACTTGCGCTTGTCTTGGTGCAAAATTAGAAATAATTGAGCCTTGTGGCTTTTTTTTAGATGATAAAAGATTCAAAAGAGTTGTAATGGACTATTTGGACGAAAAACAAATTAAATTTTATGAAAATTTTGAACATTTTTACAAGCAAAACAAAAATCAAAGAGTCATTTTAATGACAACTAAATCCTCCATGCCCTACACAAAATTTAAATTTGAAAAAAATGATACAATTTTATTTGGAAGAGAAAGCGCCGGGGTTCCAGAAAAAATACATAAATTGGCAAAATATAGATTAAAAATACCCATGATCAATAACAAGCGATCACTAAATGTTAGCTCATCTGTTGCAATTATATTGGCGGAAAGTTTAAAACAGACTAAATTAATTTAATATGGATTTAGAAGTAAAAAAAAATTTAGCAAGTAATTGGTTTAAAACACTCCAGGAGTCTTTATGTCATAAGATTTATGATCTTGAAAAAAATAGTGCTAAATTTGAAATAACTTCATGGAAAAGAAATTATAAAAAAGACGAAGGTGGTGGTGAGTACAGAATACTAAGAAATGGAAAAGTATTTGATAAAGTTGGTGTTAATTTTTCAAAAGTGTATGGAAAATTTCCAAAGAAGTTTCAAAAAAATATTCCTGGTGCCCAGAAAAATCCAAGATTTTGGGCGTCTGGAATCTCAGTTGTCATGCATTTGAAAAATCCCTTAATTCCAGCTATGCACTTTAATACAAGATATATCTCAACTACACATGACTGGTTTGGTGGAGGAATGGATGTTACACCATCAAAAGCTGATAATGTAGAAAAAAAAGAATTCCATAAAACTTTAAAAACAATGTGTAATCGACATAATAAGAGTTACTATAAAATTTACAAAAAATGGTGTGATGAATATTTTTATTTACCACATCGAAGAGAACCAAGGGGTATTGGAGGAATATTTTTTGATTATAAAAAAGAAAATTTTGAAAAAGATTTTAAATTTGTAAGAGATGTCGGCATTACATTTGAACTAATATTTAATCAAATTATTCAAAGAAAGATGAAAAAAAAATGGACTTCAAAAGATAAAGAAATTCAATATATTAAACGAGGTATATATACTGAATTTAATTTATTATACGACAGAGGAACAAAGTTTGGACTACAAACTGGTGGAAATACTGAAGGTATTCTAATGTCTTTACCACCATTAGCTAAATGGTAATAAAATGGAAAAAGAACCAATTACTCTCAATGGACTCAATAAACTCAAAGAGGAATTAATATTTTTAAAAGAAAAAAAAAGACCTGAAATTGTTGCAGCAATATCTGAAGCAAGATCTCACGGTGATCTAAAAGAAAATGCAGAGTACCATGCCGCAAAAGAAGAACAGTCACACAATGAGGGGAGAATAACTGAAATAAATGATATCATTGCAAGAGCTAATGTTATTGATGTAACAAAAATAAATAATGATGGAAAAGTAATATTTGGTTCAACAGTATTTTTAGAAAATTTAGATACAGGCGAAAAAATCAATTATAAAATTGTTGGTAAAGATGAGGCTGATCTTAAAAATAAATTAATTTATTTTCAATCTCCTATTGGAAAAGGGTTAATTGGTAAAAAAAAAACTGACTTAGTTGAAATTACCACACCTTCTGGAACAAAAAATTTTGAAATAAAAGATGTTAAATATATCTAATTATTTACAATATTTTCTATTTCTTTATCTGTAATTTGAAAATTATTTTTAACCCACTCATTTTCTATAATTTTGAGTTTATTTCCTAATAACTTTCCTTCAGAGATATTGTATTTTGACATGATAACATCTGCTTTAATTGGCATTGTAGGTTTTGTTTTATCTTTATAAAAATTAATTAATTTAATTATTTGATCATCTATTTTTTTTGATTTAAAAATTTTAAAATTCAAAATATCCATTAAAGTTTCTTTACCACTATAATAAAAAATTTTGTTTAAATTATCTTTAGTAAATGTTTTCGAAGTTATCTTTTCTCTGTAAAACTTATCAATACTTTTAATTCTTTGTTGATTTTTTTTTGAAATATTGAATTTATACAAAAAATATTCCGTGTTATCAGTTTGATCAATAATTAACAAAGAAATTAAAAAAATAAAGTCATCTTGTTCTAGAATATTCATTGAATAAGAATTTAGTTTCTTAAAAATATTAAAATTTTTAAGTTGTGGAAAAATAATTTCTATCAATTCTAAACATTGCTTATTGTTAGATAATATCTTCAGAGATTTCGGTTTTAAAATTTTTTTTAATTCATCTAAGAGTCTTTCTCTTGATATTTTTGAAATACCATCTAAGTTCATTTTTAAATTTCTTATAACCTCGGGCTTATGTTTTTGTTTTGAGTAGTTCATAAAAAATCTTAAATATCTTAATATTCTCAAATAATCTTCTTGAATTCTTTTTTCAGGAATACCAATAAAATTTATCTCACCTTTTTCTAAATCTTCTTTACCATTGAATGGATCAAATAAATTACCTTCAAGATCTGAATAAATTGCATTTATTGTAAAGTCTCTTCTCGATGCATCTTTTTTCCAATCTTTAGAAAATTTAACTTGAGCATGACGTCCGTCTGTTGAGATGTCCTCTCTTAAACTAGTAATTTCAAATTTAAAATCATCGATTAAAGCAGTAATTGTTCCATGTTCAATTCCTGTTTCAAAATAATTTATATTTTTATTTTTTAATGCCTCACATACGTCCTTAGGTTCTAAATTTGTTGCAAGATCAATATCATCAACTTTTTCGTTATTTATAATTTTTCTTATACACCCTCCAACATATCTAATTTCACTAGTATGAGAGTAGGAATTTATAGCCTCAAAGATTTGAGAAGCTGGAGTTTTTTTAGATAATTCTTTTATCTTATCGCTAATGTTATTCAGGTTATTGCTTCTAAAAAATAATTTATCTAATAAACTTTTCATAAATGGCTGGGGCGCTAGGATTCGAACCTAGGATGCAGGTACCAAAAACCCGTGCCTTACCGCTTGGCTACGCCCCAATATTAATTTCGTATAACACAAAAAAATAAAATTTATATAGTTTTTGAAGTTATACACCAGTATTTTTTATAATATCTTTTAAACTTTTTTTGAGCTTCGTTACATTGTTTTTTTGAAAAATAATAAGAAACTAAAGCTGATCCTGACCCAGTCATTCTTACAAAAATTGGGTTATTTAAGTTTTCTAAATATGATTTAATTTTTTTTAGTTTTGGATATCTATTTTGTGCAATTTTTTCTAAAGAATTACTCATTTTTTTTAAAAATTTTAAATTGAACATCTCTCTTTTAGGATTCAAAAATCTAGCTTTTTCAAATTTCTTTACTTGTGAATATATTGCCTTGGTAGAACAACCAAAGTTTGGCTTTACAACTAAAGTAAAAAATTTTTTACATTTCTTAAACCTGCTTATTTTATTTTTTGAAGTTAAAACTGAATTTGTATTCACTAAACCTAAAATTACATCTGAACCTACATGGCTTGCAATTTTGTTAATTTGTTTATCACTAACTCTTATGATTTTCTTTTTTATAAAAAAATTCAAAATACTTGCCGCATTCATTGATCCACCTCCTAAACCAGCTTTTTGGGGAATATTTTTAGTTATCTTTATATAAAATTTTTGATTAATGATTTTATTTTCATCTAAAAATTTTAATAATTTTGAAACTGTATTATTCGAGTTTATATTTTTTGAAAATTTCCCATTAAAAATAACTTGGTGATTTTTGGACTTAATTTTTTTTAATAAAATTAAATCGTGAAAATCTAAAAAAGCAATTAAACTTTCTATCTTATGTAATTTAGATGATTTACCAACTACATTTAGTGCTAAATTAATTTTAGCATAAGATTTTATCATGTTTAAATTCATATTTATGAATTTTTTGGTCCATAAATTAGCTTACGATTTATTTTATCAATCATATCTTGTTCTACATCATCCATTTTAAGAACATTTTTCCAGAAATATCTTGCTTGAATTTTTTGATTTAAACTCCATAAAATATCACCATAATGATCATTAACTATAGGATCATTAGGCATCAACTCTACCGCTCTCTTTAAAAAATTTTCAGCTTTATTGTAATCGCTGATTAAATAGTAAGCCCATCCTATTGAATCGATAATATAAGGATCATTGCTTTTGATTTTATAAGCAGTTTCCAACATTTCAATTGCTTCATCAATTTTATAATCTCTCTCTAACCATGAGTAGGCTAAATAATTTAAAACATAAGCATCTTCAGGATCTATAAGCAAAGAGTCTAAAAAATCTTTATCTGCATTCTCATAATCACCTTTTCTTTCATAGCTCGCTCCTCTTCTATAAAGAAGATCAGACTTAATAGAATTATCATTTAAATTTTCAATTAATTCAGAATAATACTCAATTGACGTTTGATATTCCTCAGAGTTTTTATTGTAATTTGCTATGTCAAAAAGTATTTTATTATTTTTTTTTTCAATCTTATTAAATTCTGACATTATAAAGTTCAATGAAGCTTTTTTATTTTTTTGTTTTGCAATAATTTGAGCTTCTTTTTTAATACGATACCAATAATAAAATAAATCATCATTTTTAAAATTTTTTAGAATTTTTTTTGATTTTTTATAATCTTTGTTAAAGTAATAATTTTCTGCTAGTAAAGATAAATTATATTTAAATTTTGGATTTAAGAAATTTGACAAATATAAATAAAAATTTGATTTTTCAAAATTATCCTGAGATGAATAAAGATTTGAAATTAAAAATAGAAATTCACTTATAACATGATCATGTTTTTGACATGAAAATACCTCCTCAAATTTTTCAAAATTTTTATTATCAAACCAACTTTTCCCTTGGGATAGTAATAATGTGGAATTAATATAATCAATTTTTGAGACAATTTCCTTTGCTTCACTTAATTTATTTTTACTTACCAAATAACTTAAATAAAAATATATATACCTTGTGTAATCTGAGTCATTTTTATTAATTAAATTTGAAAAATAACTGGTCGTTTTTAAATCATCTAAATAGCATCTCTGAAATGTTTCGGCTATAAAAGACAAATCTCCAAAACTTTTTTTTTCTTTTAATATTTTTTTTTCTTTAAAAACATAAATATATTGCCTTAAAGTTTCTAAAATAGCTGTATTGAACCTATCTTGATTAAGATTTTCTAAAACACTGATTATTTTATTATATGCTTTATCAATGTTATTTCTTTGAAGATTGTCTAAGATAAGTAATAATTCAGCTTCAAAAAAAATTGTATTTTGATTGCTTCTATTATTCTTAATTACATTTATCGCTTGAGATATTTTTTTTTCCAAAACTAGGGATGTGACATATCTTTTGAGATATGGATCATGTTCATCAAGTAGAGCTTTGGATAAACTAAAAAATTTTAATGCCTCTAAATTATCTTTACTTTCAAAAGCTACAATTCCCGAAAAGTAATTTGATAAATTTCTTGAGTCAAACTCTTCAAAACTTATGCTTTTAGAATGCAAGTGGCTCTGATAAAGTAATTGAAGTATAAAAATTATTATAAAAGTTTTTTTAAACATATTGTTATTTTATGACCAAAAAGATTCTAAATCAAAATACCAAATATACTCAAGAATTTGTAAATACATTTGAGCCTGATTTTAATTTTAATGATGCACCTGTAAACAGATACAATATTTCTACTAATAACTCTGCAAAAAACATATTAATTAAAGCTGAAAAACTAGCTGAGCTAAAAAAAAAAATTAATTCAATTGAAGATTGTGATCTTAAAGATAATTCAAAAAACCTTATTTTAGGAAGTGGAAATGTAAATAGCCCAATCATGTTAATTGGAGAAACACCGGGAATTGAGGAAGATTTGAAAGCTTTAGCATTTCAAGGAGAAGTAGGCAAACTTTTGGCTAAGATGTTAATTGCTATTAAAATAAAATTTGAAAATGTGTATTTGTCATATTCAGTTAATTTTAGACCTCCTGAAGATAGAAAACCAACCGCACAAGAGATAAAAAGATATTCAGTATTTTTAAAAGAGCATGTTTCAATAATTGACCCTAAAATAATAATTCTCATGGGGAGTACCGCAATGGAGTCGCTAATTGGATCAAAAAATAAAGTTTCTAATGAAAGAGGAAAATGGAAAGAAATAATTTTAAATAATAAAACTTATCCAGTTATTATAACCTTTAGTCCATCATATTTGATAAGATACCCTGAAAATAAAAAATTTTCATGGGAAGATTTGAAAAAAATTAAACAAAAAATTGAAGATTTGAATATTAAAATTTAATGAAAATTGTTGCAGGAGTTGATGAAGTTGGTCGAGGTAGCTTAATAGGTCCTGTTTACGCTGCTGCCGTGATATTAAACAAATCTATTAATCAAAAAGTATTGAAAGACTCCAAGAAATTAACGAAATCTAAAAGAGAAAATTTAGCCAAATATATTAAGAAAAACTCTATATGGGCAATCGGCAAGGCATCAGTCAAAGAAATTGAAAAAATAAATATATTGTATGCAAGTTTACTTGCTATGAAAAGAGCAATTGTAAAGTTGAAAAAAAAACCCTCTCTTGTCTTAGTGGACGGAAACAAATTGCCAGATATTAAAAATTATAAGATTAATTTTGTAATCAAAGGAGATCAAAAAATACCCTCAATTTCTGCAGCGTCCATAATTGCAAAAGTTACTAGAGATAAAATAATATCTAATTTAGGTAAAAATTTTAAAAATTACCATTGGGGCAAAAACTATGGTTACGGAACGAAACAACACTTAAAAGCAATTAAAAAATTTGGAATTACTATTCATCACAGAAAAACTTTTTCACCAATAAATAAAATTAGATAGGTTTCACGTAGAAACACAATATCTTGTTGTTTTAAAAAAGATCAGCACAATTCGAATCCAAATAATTCAATCGTAGGTTGACCGAAGAATCTTTTTGGAGTCTAATTTATTTTTATAAAATGAATTTAGACTTAAAAAATAAATTAATTAACGGAGATAGTTTAAAAGAACTAAAAAAAATTCCTGATGGAACTGTTGATTTAATTTTTGCTGACCCTCCCTACAACCTACAATTAAAAAGTGAACTAACAAGACCAGACAGATCTAAGGTTAGTGCGGTGAACGATAAATGGGATCAATTTGAAAATTTTAAAAAATATGATGATTTCACTTATTCATGGTTAACTGAATGTAAAAGAATTTTAAAAAAAAATGGAGCTATTTGGGTAATTGGTAGCTACCATAATATTTTTAGAGTTGGAACAGCAATTCAGAACTTGGGCTTTTGGATTTTAAATGATGTTATTTGGAACAAAAAAAATCCTATGCCTAATTTTAAAGGGACACGTTTTACTAATGCTCATGAAACATTAATTTGGGCATCTAAATCTGAAAAATCAAAGTATACTTTTAACTATCAATCTTTGAAATGTTTGAATGATGATCTTCAAATGAGGTCTAACTGGGAATTACCAATTTGTAATGGCTCAGAGCGACTTAAAAAGAATGGTAAAAAAGTTCATTCTACACAAAAACCTGAGGCTCTTCTTCATAGAATTTTATTAGCTACTTCAAACAAAAATGATTTAGTTTTGGATCCTTTTTTAGGATCAGGAACAACAGCAACAGTTGCAAAAAAATTGGGAAGAAATTATTATGGAATTGAAAAAGAAAAAAATTATTTTAGAGCTGCTGAACAAAGATTAAAGAAAACAAAACCTATAGAAGATGATTATTTGGATACTTTACAGAACGGCAGATCTAAACCAAGAATACCATTTGGTTCATTGGTCGAATTAGGAATAATTAAACCAGGTACTACTATTTTTGATAATAAGAAAAAAATTAAAGCAAAAATAATGGCTGACGGCAGTATTAAACACGATCTAACTGAAGGCTCAATTCATAAAGTAGCGGCTGCAATTTTAGGTGCTGAAAGCTGTAATGGCTGGACATATTGGCACTATAACTTAGATGGTGTAGTAGTTCCCATTGATCAATTGAGACAGAGATTAGTGAAAAATAGTTAATTATTATAGATTTTTCCTAAATAAGCCTCTAAAAATTTTTTATTTTTTACTAATTTTTTTAAAAAAAGATTTCTTAAGAAGATAGTTAAAGGATTAGATAAATGAAATACAAATTGATTTAATTTTGATCTGTTATTAACCATTTTAGTTTTACTAACTCTTTTTTTAAAAAAATCATCTTCTGTATTATTTTCTATACTCTTAAATAATTCATATGCACCTTCAATTGACTGGGATGCACCTTGGGCAAATGAAGGTGGAAAAGCAAAAAAAGCATCACCTATAAAATGTATATTATTATTTTTTGACTTGAAAAAATTTTTACTTATAAATACTGGAAATATTTTGAGTTCTTTAACTTCATCTAAAAATTGTTTCATTTCTAAGGGAACATTCTCTAAAATCTTTTTTATAAAATTTTCATCGCTAAATAAAGAGTAATTTTTTTGTTCATTTAAAGAAAGATTATATTTAATCATTGCTATAAAATTTAAATCTCCATTTGGACTTACTGGATAAATTACATGATGAAAATCGGAACCTAAAAATAACGAAATATTTTTACGATCAATTTTAGAAGAATTGGGTACCATCCCTCTTATGGCCAAAGTATTACTATATCTTGGTTGAATTTGATTGTTTAATATAAGATTTTTACTTTTTGAAAAAACTCCATCTGAAATGATTAAATAATCACACTCAAAAATTTCATTGTTTTCAAAAGTAAGTTTAATTTTTTGATTTTCTTGATCTATCTTCGAAATACTATGATTAATTTTGATTATGTTCTCTAAATCTCTTTTTAAAAAGTTTACCAAATCAGATCTTTTTAAAGTTGTATATTTACAGTCTTCCGAATTGAAGTCAGAAATATTCAAATCACATATCTTATTTGAACTTTTAATAGAGTAAAAATTAATTTTATCTGGAGTAAACTTTTTATTATTTTCAAATTTATCAAATCCTATTTTATTTAAAAACTTAACACTATTAACTGATAATTGAATTCCATACCCTTCTTCTAAATTAATTGATTGATTTTTTTCAAAAATATTAATTTGATAATTTGAATCTCTTTTTAAAAAATTAGCAATAAATAATCCTGAAATACCAGCTCCAATAATACCAATCTTTTTCATTAATTTTCCTCTAAATATTGAACAACTTTTTTTGTAAATGAAGGCAACATATAACTATTCAATTTTTTTTTATCCAACCAATAAGAGAATGGAAATTTTTGACTATCTTTTGAATACTGAATTTTTATATTCATGTTCATATTGGACATCTTAAAATTCAAATTTTCATTAAAATTTTTAGGATTAGATAATTCTTTCATTGGAAATATAGATAAATTTTTTAAAAAATTAAATTTAGTATTTTTTATTAGTAAATATCTTTGATCTTTTTTATAAACTTTAAGAATAAAATACTTGTCTTTATTTTTCTTTATGCTCTTAGTTAAGCTAAAATTTTTCTTTTTGTAAGATTTACATTTTTTTCTGATTGGACACTTATCGCATATTGGATTGTTTGGTTTGCATATTATAGCTCCTAATTCCATTAATGCTTGGGCATAATCACTAGACCTTAAAGTAGTTCCAAATATAATTTTTTTTTGAACAAGATTGTCTTTTTGAATTTCTTTTTCTTTCTTTAAATAAAGATATCTTTTTAAAACCCTTTCAATATTTCCATCAAGTGGTATATAAGGTTTATTAAATGCAATAGCTAAAATAGCGTTTGCAGTATAATTTCCTATACCGGGGAGTTTTAATAAATCTTCAAAATTGTTGGGTAATTTTCCATCAAAATTTTTAATTACAACTTGTGCAGTTTTTTTTAGATTTCTAGCTCTAGAATAATACCCAAGACCTTCCCAAAGTTTTATCAGTTTTTTCTCATTAACTTTTGCAAGAGAGTTTAGAGAAGGTAAACTTTTTATAAATCTGTTAAAAAAAGGGATTACAGTTGAAACCTGAGTTTGTTGCAACATAAACTCACTTATTAATGTATAATATTGTTTCTTTTCTAAAGAAACTTTTTTTCTCCAAGGTAATGATCTCTTATTTAAATCATACCATTTAAGAATTTTTTTTGTTATTATCTTTTCTTTCATATGCAGTACAAAAATAATACTAAGCAGAGATTTAATACCATTCAAGGTTTAAGATCCTTAAAGGACATTTTGCCAAAAAATATTAAGAAAGTAATTAATAATAGAGGTCAGATTTATTCAGAAACATTAAATAATTGGAAGCTTATTGCTGGAGAAAGTCTCTTTGAAGTTTGTTATCCAAAATCATTTAAGAATTCAAATAAATTTAGTGTTGGCACTTTATTGGTCATGGTGAAAAGAGGTCATGAAGTAGATCTAGAATATTCAAAAAAAGAAATTATGGATAGAATGAATAATTTTTTTGAAAAGACTGTTGTAGAAAAAATTAAATTTTCTACATTTGAAGAGGATCAAAAAAATACTAAAGAACTTAAACCTTCAAAGAACAATGTGACAAATTACAAATATCAAAATAAAATTGATAATGTTAAAAATGACAAAATTAAAAAATCTTTAATAGAATTAACAAAAGTATTTAAAGAAAAATGAAAACGATTTATTTAATAATATTAATTTTTTTTGGGTTTACTGTAAATATCAATGCTGAAACTAATAGAATTATTTCAGGAAAAGAAGATGCCAAGATAACAATAATTGCATACGAGTCATTAACTTGTAGTCATTGTGCAAATTTTCACAAAGATGTTTATCCTCAACTTAAAAAAGATTTTATAGATACTGGGTTAGCAAAAATTGAATTTAGACACTTTCCTCTAGACATTGCAGCCTTTAATGCTGCAAAAGTTGCTCAATGCAAAAATGATCAGGGTTTAGAGATTTTAGAAATCTTGTACTTAAATCAGCAAGAGTGGGTTAAAGGAGGTAATATTGAAGATATTAATAACAACCTTAAAAAATATTTAGAAAATGCTGGCTTTAAAATTGATTTTGAAAAATGTATTAATAACAAACAAATTGAGGACTTTGTTTTAAATGATCGAATCGAAGGAACTAAAAACTTTAAGGTAAATGCTACCCCTACGATAATAATTAATAACAAAAAGTTTGAAAAATCCCTTAATTATAAAAATTTAAAAAAATCATTAGAAAAACTGATATAAGTTGGCTTATGGAGTTTAAAAAAATCCAACTTAATGGATTTAAATCATTTGCTGATAAAACCAATTTCTTAATTGAAGATGGTTTAACAGGTATTGTTGGTCCTAATGGATGTGGAAAATCAAATATAGTCGAATCTTTGAGATGGGTAATGGGAGAAACGTCTGCAAAAAGTATGCGTGGCTCTGGAATGGAAGACGTAATATTTTCGGGTACTTCAAATAAAGCCTCAAAAAATATAGCAGAAGTTTCTGTTACAGTTCAAAATAAAAAGAACGAAGGACCTATTCAATATCGGGAAATTGGTGAAATAAATGTAAGAAGAAAAATTGAAAAAGATAAAGGATCAAAATTTTATATTAATGATAAAGAAGTAAGGGCAAGAGATGCTCAAATGTTTTTTGCAGATTTGTCTACAGGTGCTCATTCACCTTCGATGATAAGTCAAGGGCGTATTGGAGCTCTTGTTACAGCTAAGCCAACTGATAGAAGAGCTATTTTAGAAGAGGCTGCTGGAATTTCAGGATTGCATGTAAGAAGACATGAAGCAGAATTAAGATTAGGAGCTGCAGAAAATAATTTAAAACGAGCCGACGAATTAAGAAGACAGCAAGAAAGACAGTTAGCTAATCTACAAAAACAAGCAGAGGAAGCTACTAAATATAAAAATATTTCTGATGAAATTAAAAAAATTGAAGCTGGTTTATATTATTTAAAATTATTAGAAATTGATAAAGAAATAAGAGTCGAAAATGAAATCAATACTGAAGCAGAGGGACAAGTAAGTGGTTTCAATAACAAAATATCAGAATTAGAGAAAAGTATCAAATTAGAAACAGAAAAAGTAACACCGCTTAGAGAAAAAAATATTGAGAATCTTTCCAAAATACAAAGGTTAAATTTAGAGCTTCAGAGCTTAGATGAAGAAAATACCAGAACTCAAGATGAAATTGAAAATATTAAAAAATCTCTTAATACTCTTGATGAAGATATTTCTAGAGAAAAAGGAATCATAATTGATGCGAACTCAAATGAAAAAAGACTCAAAGAGGAAAAAAATGATTTGATTGAAATAGATTCTAAATATTTTGAAACTGAAAAACAATCCAGTGAAGATTTGGATAAATCAAAAAGTAAATTAAAAACTGAATTAAAAACTATAAAGGATTTAATTTTATCAAACCGAAATGAAGAGGCAATAAACTCATTGGATAAATTTGAAACAAGCATAGAAAAATATGCCAATAGTTATAGTAAAAATCAAAATATTAAAAAAGAGTCTATTAAAAGAAATGAAAGAATAAATATTATAGAAAAAGAAATTGAGAGTTGGAAAAATCTTCTTTCTAATTCTGAAAAAATGGTAAATGAACTAACTGAGAGAAAAAATAAATTAAATATACAATTAGCAAAATTAGATAATCAGCCAAAAGTTCAAGCTGAGAAAAAAGGTCAAATTTCAGAAAATTTAAGAATTTCTGAAGAAGAAAAATCAGATAATGAAAAAATTATTAATGAAACTGATGAAAAAATTGAAACTCTCAGAGTCCAGTTAAATGAAATACAAGAACAATCAATTCAAATAAGAGAAAGAAAAGCAAGTTCCGGTGCAACTATTGAAGGTCTTCAAAAAAGAAAAGGTGATTTAATTGATAGAATAAGCTCTGAACTAAACTTAAGTGAAGAAAATATTTTAGAAAATTCAAATCTTTATGGTGTAGAAGAAATTCCAGATGCGGTAAATCAGGAAGATTTATTAGATAAAAAAAAACAAGAACGAGAAAAATTGGGATCGGTAAATTTAAAAGCAGATGAAGAAACAAATAAATATGAAACTGAAATAAAAAAAATGGAACAGGATAGAGCAGATTTAGTTACTGCAATTGTAAAATTGAAAGATAGTATTAACGAATTAAATCAAAAAGGAAGGGAAAGACTTATTGAAGCATTTGAAAAAGTTAATAGAAAATTCAATGAAGTTTATACAAAATTATTTAATGGTGGCAATGCTAGACTTGAATTGGTAGATTCTGATGATCCTCTTGAGGCAGGATTAGAAATGTTAGTAAGTCCTCCAGGAAAAAGACTTCAATCAATTACTTTATTATCAGGAGGGGAGCAGGCTCTTACTGCACTTTCACTTGTATTTGCAGTTTTTTTAACCAACCCCTCACCTATATGTGTTTTAGACGAGGTTGATGCTCCGCTGGATGACGCTAATGTAACAAGATTTTGTAGCTTATTAGAAGAACTGATTAAGATTACTAATACTAAATTTATTATTGTGACACACCATGCTTTAACAATGTCAAAAATGAACAGATTATATGGGGTAACAATGCCCGAGAAAGGTATAAGCCAATTAGTTGCTGTTGATTTACAGAAAGCAGAAAGTATGGTTGCCTAAATAAATAATAATGCCCAAAGATCAGTTCAAAACTCGCTTAGAGATTGCAAAAAAAAAGGCTTCTAAGCGAAATTTAGATGGAACAAAACATAATCCATCCCCAATTGGCACGGCTTTTAAGCTTAGCACAGAATTAGTGTCAGCGGTGGCTGTAGGGACAATTATTGGGTTTATTTTAGACAAGACCTTTGGTACTAAACCCTGGTTAATTTTAATATTTTTTTTTGTAGGTGTAATTGCTGGTATTACAAATGTAGTTAAATCTGCAAAAAATATGCAAAAATAGATATAATTTTATGGCAGCAAATCCAATGACACAATTCGAAGTTTATAGAATTGGTCCTGAAATTAAAATAGGTGCTTTTGATATTTCCTTTACAAATGCAAGTTTGTTTATGGTTGTAAGCTCTTTAGCAATTTTAATTATCTTCAATATAGGTTCAAAAAAAAATTCTATCTTACCAAGTAAAATTCAGCTTTTGGCTGAGCTTAGTTATACTTTCGTATCAAAAATGATTAGTGATACAGCAGGATCAAAAGCTAAACCCTACTTTGCTTTTATATTTTCATTATTTATGTTTGTCCTATTTTGTAACATGTTTGGCATGATACCTTATACTTTTACAGTAACTAGTCATATAATAGTAACATTTGTTTTAGCAGCATTCATTTTTATAGGAGTAACAATTATAGGCTTTATCAAACATGGTTTTGGTTATTTAAAGCTATTTGTTCCTAGCGGGGTACCAATAGTATTACTTCCTTTAATAGTTATTATTGAAATAATTTCTTATTTAAGCAGACCAATAAGTTTATCAGTTAGACTTTTTGCTAATATGATGGCTGGTCATACAATGATGAAGGTTTTCGGAGGCTTTGTAATAAGTCTTGGAATAGTCGGTGGATGGCTTCCACTGAGTTTCTCGGTTGCATTAACTGGTTTGGAGATCTTAGTTGCTTTTCTTCAAGCATATGTTTTTGCAAT
>MDTB01187389.1_pt1 | contig 27982 bp, 24 predicted proteins | sample 811161 | NCBI WGS metagenome assembly MDTB01 (sample SAMN05326650, study PRJNA326480) | marine metagenome | isolation source: seawater | place: Mediterranean Sea | collected 2009
ACGTTGATAGGCTGGGTGTGGAAGTGCGGTAACGCATGTAGCTGACCAGTACTAATAGCTCAATTGGCTTGATTTATGCACTGAAAAAAATTTAATATTGGTATAATAATTATACAATAATCTTTATATCAGAAATAGGATTAAACTATAACTCAAAAATAGAAAATTGTGAGGAACTTATTAGGCAATCCAAAATTGCTGGAGCAGATATAGCTAAATTTCAAAAAGAGCAATGGTTGGTCTCAATAATACGAAATTTCCATATGAATAATTCAAACAGGTTTACTTTAAATAAGAATATTGGCTTAATATTGTATGCGAGAATGTCCTCAAAAAGATTTCCAGGAAAAGTTTTAAAAAAATTCTACAAAAATCAGAATACAATGGAGTTAATTCTAGCTAATTTAAGTAAAAACAACTTTAAAAAAAATGTTATAGTTGCAACCACTAATAATCCCTCAGATAAAAAAATTGTTAACTTTTGTAAAAATAAAAAGATTAAATTTTTTACAGGCAGTAATACCAATGTTTTCTTACGTACCCAGAAATGCATTAAAAAATTTAATTTAAGATACTTAGTAAGAATATGTGCAGATCGTCCATTATTTGATGTAAGTTTAATGACAAATATGATCAAACTAATCCTTAAACATAACTATGATATCGTATCAAATGCACACCCCCGAACATATCCCAAAGGACTTACTTGTGAGGTTGCTAAATCTAAAATATTTACCCAAATTAAGCAAAGAATACTCACACAAAATCAAAAAGAGCATATCTTTAATTATTTTTATAAATCAAAAAAATACAGAATATTGAATTTAAAGAAAAGTTTTAAAAAAACATTTCTAAAAAAAAATTTCTGCATTGATCACTTGAAAGATATATCTAGAGTTCGAAATATTCTGAAAACTCTTGATAAGAAAAATCAAAAAATTAATACTCACAATATTTCAAGAATTTAGAAAACTAAGGTCCTTTTAATTTAAATATCTCATAAAGGCTTGGATAGTTATAATAATTACTATTTTTTTGTTTAACTTTTCTTTTCTTTATTTTCTCTTAAAATTGATAAAACATCATGACTATTAATGTTTAAATTGTTATAAAAAATTAACTGTTTTCTATTAAGGTATTTTTTAACTTTGTTGAAAACTTTATTTAGAAAAACATCCAGGCTAATTGATAAAAATTGATTAAAACTAAGTATTTTAAAACTTATTAAAATTCTTTTGAAATTTATAAACTCGTTTCCTAAAAAAATTAAGTAATTTTTCTAATTTTTTGATTTAAAAAATTTTTTTAAGAAGATTAAACTAAAATAATGATCATTATCTAAGAAAATTGCTATTTTTTTTTCAACCATAAAGGATATAAAAAAATTAACATGTTTAAACTGACTATATTGTAATTGAAATTTATTTATATGTTAATATTAATGATAATTCAATATGAATGAAAAAATTACTATAATAATGCCAATGGGTGGCGTAGGAATAAGATTCAAAAGAGAGAACTTCAAGATCGAAAAACCCTTTTTAAATATTAACGGTACACCGCTATTTTTGAATACGCTTAAATCATTTAAAAAAATTAGAATTATTAATGAAATAATATTGATAATTAGAAAGAATTTAAAAAAAGACATTAAGCTGTTCTTAGACAATAGAGATTTTTTTAGAAATAAAAAATTCAAGATTGTCGTTCTAAATAAAAAAACGAGAAATCCGATAGAAACAATCATAAAATCTAAAGCAAAAGTATCGAATAAAAAAATAATTTGTTTAGATAACGATTTATATTTTAAATCGTCAAAATACTTTAAAAAAATTATTAATAAAAATTGCGCAGACTCAATAGTACCAACATTTGTATCCGATAAAAATATATACAGTTTTGTAAAACATAAAGGAAAAAAAGTACTGGATATTAAAGAAAAAAAAATAATCTCAAAAACCGCAGTAGCTGGGGCCTATTTTTTTAGAGATAAAACAAGTTTTTTTAAACAATGTGAAAAAATAAATAAATCCAAAAAAATTAAAGATAAGTATATAAGTACGGTCATATTAAATTATATTAAAAACAAAAAAAAAGTTGAACAGTATAAAACTGAAAAATATTTATCTTATGGAACACCAAAAGAATATTTAAAAAACATTGAAAAATAAGTGTCAAAAAATTTAAAGATTATTTATTTAATTGGTATTTTATTAAGTGCGATTTTTTTATATTTATTTTTGAAAGAAATAAATTTTACAAAATTACAAAGTTTTAACATCATCCCAAAATTTCTAATTTTAGCTGTTATTTTTCATATCATTGGAATTTTAATTAGAGCAAGAAAATTTTGTATTTCGGTTGAGCACTACAATAATACAAAATTTGAAATTAAGTCAATTTTTATAGGCTCTTTCTTTAATTTGATTTTGCCTTTTAGGTTAGGAGAACTTATCAGAGCAATATACCTAGGGAATATCAGGGATGAAAGCCGTATCTTTTATTTTACAGCCATTATTTTTGAGAGAGTATTTGATTTAATTTTTTTATTTCTTTTCATCTCTACTTTTGCTTTTTTAACTTATTTTATAAACCAGTATTATATTTTTAGTTTAGATACGTTGTTAATTTTATTTGGAGTATTGTTTTCCTCTCTATTATTATCTTATTTATTTTACACAAATAATAAAATTTTATTCTCAATAATAGAAAAATTTTTTTCTTTATTTAATCAAATTATTAAAAATAGATTACAAACTATTATCTGGATTATTAACTTGTCTTTAAAAGAAATAGTTAAATTAAAAATTTTTAAATATCTTCTTTACTCATTTTTACAATGGACTTTCGGTTTTTTTACAATTTACTTTTTATGCAAGGCTATGAACATTAACCTTAAAATTATTGATTTATGTTTTTTAATATTAACAATTTATTTATCTTTAATGATCCCCTCTGGACCTGGTTTTCTGGGTTCTTATCAACTTCCGGTACTGAACTATTTTAAAAATACTGGATTCAATCTTGAGGTCGCATACCAATTTTCGGTTATTTCATGGATACTATTGGTTATTTTTTTTTCCGTGGTTGGTTTCATTTTATTTTTTAAAACAAAAAAATATATTTTTAGGTTTAAAGAACTTAGTTGGACATACAATAAATGGATACCAAGAAGTATTAAGTCAAATGATTATGGAAAAATACTGGTTAAATATTTCAATCAAAAAAAAAGTGCTTTAAATTTTAATAATAAAATTATCTCAGAAAAATTTTCTCTCATTAAAGATTTAGGTGGTGGTTCAGAGGCTTATACTTTTCTCATAAATGTAAATTCACAACAAATTGTAAGAAAATGGGCTGATCAACATTCTAAATCAAAACTCAAGTATCAACATGATTTTATAGCAAATCAAAAATCAAAATATTTACCATCTGTTATAAATTCGAGAGATGAAAAATTATCATTTTTTTATGATATGAAATATTATTCAGATTACCTAAGTGGATTCAATTTTGCTCATACCAGCCCTTTATCAAATTCAAAAAAACTTATTTTTAATATTGTAGATTATATTCTTAGTTTTAAAAAGCTGAGCTTAAAAGCTGAAAATAATAAAATAGGAAAAAACTACCTGGAAAATAAGCTTTATAAAAATATGGATTATATTGTCAACAATAATCCTTTGATTAAAAACTTTATTTCTTATGAAAACTTTTATTTAAACGACAAAAAATACTTGAACTTAAATCCACTTAAATCAAAGATGTTGGAAATAGAAAACGATATTTACTCAGATTTGGAGAACCTTCTCACAGAAAATTGTCATGGGGATCCAACTTTTGATAACTTAATAGTTAAGGACGAAAATAATTTTAAATTTTTAGATCCTAATTATAGCGATTTATCTTCCTATTATATCGACATAGCCAAAGTAAGACAGTCTTTAAACGGAGGATATGAGTTTTTGATTAACTTAGACAGTTATGAAATCAAAGATAATAGAATAAATATTACACTTAATAAGTCGAGCACCTATGAAACTTTAAATAATTATTTTTTAGATTTAATAAAAACTAAAATTGATATAAGCGATAATCTTTTATCTTTACACGAGGCTATACATTTTGCTAGATTACTCAGATATCGAAATGAAATTAACCCCAAGTTTACAATAATTTTTTTTGTTATAGTATTAAAATACTTAAATGAATATTTACTCAAAAAAAAATAAATTAAAATTAATAATTGTAGACTTTGACAATACCCTATTTTTTACAAATGATATAAACTTTAAGTCTTATCAGAAAGTCTTTAATTATTATAACATAAAATTAACCAAAAAAAATTTTGATACGTATGCTGGTTTGAGCAAACACTTATTTTACAAAAAAATTTTTAAAAAAAAACCATTTGTCATCAAAACAGTTTTTGATATGAAAAAAAAGTATTATAAAAAAAATATTAATTTAATTAAACCTAATCATCTGTTGATAGATTTTTTAAAAAAAATAAAAAACCAAAAAGTTAAAATTGCCCTAGTATCAAATGCTTCCAAGTATTCAATTTATCTGGTACTAAAGAAATTCAGAATGGAAAAGTTTTTTAATGCAATTTTGACGTCTGATGATGTTAGTAAAACTAAGCCAAGCCCTAATGCATTTAAAAAAATATTAAAAATGTTAAAAATAAACAGTAAAAACTCAATAGTAATTGATGATAATAAAATTGGTTTAATCGCTGCCAAAAAATGCAACATCCAGTCGATGATATTAAGCACTACAAAAAAGATTTAATTTCTTAACTCATTTATTAAAGGTGACAATTCTTTATATGAACAATTTTTACAATGTTCGTGAGGACTGTTTTCTTTGCATGAATTTGCTATTTCAAGTAATTTTTTATTATTCTTAATTTCATCAATACTTTCTAAAAAAATATTACCAACACTTTCTGTACCTGTGTTAATTATACAAACTTTTACATTTCCAAAAACATCGACATAAAGACCGTTCTTAGGCCACCAACAATCTGACCAAGTCCAAGGGGCAATTCCTTTAATACTCTTTTTATATTTTTTAAGATAGCTCTTCATTAATTCTGAATATTCCATATTAATTTGTTCATCTTCATTCCAATTTTGAGCTAAATTAAGCCTTAACTCAGTTAATCTATTTTCTTTTACTAATTCCTCAATTTTTTCAATATCGAAGACATTTTGTGAATTTACAACGTAATTAACTGATACTTTACAATTGAATCTTTCAACTGTCTTAAAGTCATTTAGAAACTTTAAAAGCTTTTCCCATTTTGCAGGTGCTCGATCCCTTTCGTAAGTTTTTTTGTATCCATCAATTGAAAAATACATCATATCAATAAATTTCATTGACTCTTTAAAATTATTGTTAATCCTATATTGACAATTAGTAGCAACAATTAAGTTTATTTTTGGAAAGAAATCTTTAACTTTTTTACAAATCAAATGAAATTTTGGATGAAGGAAAGGCTCTCCTAATCCCGTTAGTTTAATATGCTCTATTGGCTCATTTTTAACTTTGAGTAAAACTTTTTCCCAATTTTCAAGTGACATATGTTGTACTTTGCCATGTTCAGCAATGACTTCCTCTCTGTTACAAAATGAGCATTTTAGGTTGCAAAAATTTGTAGTTTCAAAGCAAGCATAATTTATTTTTGGCATTGTAAAATCTCTTTTGTAAATTTTTCTTTTTCAATATTAGGAAATACAGTTAGGCGAACCCAATTTCTTTTTGATGATGTTGGAATATTTGAAAATTTAAATAACACTTTATATTTTTTTAATATTTTAGTTACTTTTTTAGTCCTTTCCCCAAAACTTATATGTATAGAATTTGTTTTAGAATTAATTGTTTTAAATTTTTTTTTATTAAACATACTACAAAGTTTATCTCTGCTTAAAATTGTTTTACTACAATATTTTAACATTAACGGATAATTATCCAATAAAAATAAACCATATTTTACAGCTATTTGATTTATTTCATACAAAGGTCTAGTTTTTTCAAACAAATTAATAATTTTTCTGCTTGAAATCACATAAGCTAACCTAACCCCCGCTGCTCCCATACCTTTAGAGAAAGTTCTTGAGATTATCAAGTTATCAAACTTTTTAGTAAGATTTTTCATATCTGTATCTGAGAATTCATAATATGCTTGATCGAGAAAAAAAGGTATCTTAAATCTTTTAGCTTTATTTAAAAGTTTTTTTAAAGTTTTTTCGTCTATCAAATCACCCACTGGGCTATTAGGATTAGCAAAAATTATCGCATCTATATCTGAATTTATTTTCTTTTCGAATTCATTTATGTCAATTTTTAAATCACTTTTATAATTTACATAGACCAAATTATTTTTGTTGATCTTTGCATAGACTTTATACATTGGAAAACATGGGTTACTTGTTAATACATTAGATTTAACTGATGTAAAAATCTCAAAAAAAAATCTTATAGATGCATCGGATCCACTTGTTAAATAAATATTATTTCTTTTAATCTTAATTTTATCTGAAAGTCTTCTGTATATTTTCTCTACTTCTGGATAAGAGCTAAAATCATCTTGGCTCAATGAGTTTAAAAAGTTTTTCCATTTTTTTTTTGTTAATTTCTCGATTTTTTCATTTTTATCTAATCTAAGATAACCATGTCTAGATTTTGATTCATTTTTAATCCTCAAAACTCCTTTAACCCATTTTTTTTTAATTTTTACCATGGTAATTGATACCAAATTTTTTATAATTTGTTACATGAATATTTTAGTTTTTATCCCATGTTATAATTGCTCTAATGAAATAGATACTTTGACTCAACGATTAGCAAAGATGGACAGACATAAACATAATTTTTCGTATCTTTTTATTGATAACAATAGTTCTGATAATACTTTAGAGCAAATCCTTGAATCAATTAAAAAGTATAAAATTGATAATTGTTTAGTTTTCAAAAATAAAAAAAATTATGGCGTAGGAGGCTCCCACAAAATTGCTTTTTATAAAGCTATTGAAGACTCTTATGATTTTATTTTAGTTCTTCATGGAGATGCACAGAGCGATCCAAGAGATATTGAGGAAGTTTTAAAATATAATATATTAAATGATTTTTCAGGCATCTTAGGATCTAGATTTCTAAAAGATTCAACAAGAATAAACTACTCATTTTTGAGAACGGCTGGAAATATAATAATCAATTACATTTACAGCTTTTTTTTGCAACAACGAATTTCAGATTTGGGTTCAGGTTTAAATTTTTATTCAACAAAATTTTTAAAATGTATAGATTTTGAAAGTTTTTCGGATGAGCATAATTTTAGCCATTATGTACTTTTGTCTCTGATAGTTAGAAAAGAAAGAATTCATTTTTTTCCAATAAAATGGTATCAGGAAGAACAAAAGAGCAATGTTAATATTTTTAAAATTGGCTTGCAATCTTTGAGTGTTTTACCAAAGTACATTTTATATAGATACAAATTTGTAAATGAGGCTAAAAATACTGCGAGAAAAATAAATAGAGAATATGACGTTAAAAAATTATATTAGTAACAAAAATATTCTAGTTTTTTTATCAGTAATAATTTTCTTTTCATCAATTACTTTTACTAATTTTGGTTTTTTAAAAGATAGAGATTATCCCTATGGTTTTGACAATCATTTTAGTTTTTTAATAAAATCTAAAAACTTTGAGCATTGTTTTTTTAATAAATGTAGTGGACTCGCCTCAATAGAGAGCCAAGTTGAAAGTTTTAAAGAAGGTTCTGAAAATCAACTTGAAAGATTAAAAGCACAAATATTCAAGATTTATCACCCGCTTTATAGTATGTTGATCTTAGCTACAGATTATTTTTTTGATGATTTACTCAAATCAAGATTAGTATTACATTTTTTATTTATATTCTTAATATTATATTCAATAATTCTTCTCTCTAATTTGCTTTTTAATAAATATACCACATGTCTAGTCTTAATATTTTTTTCTCTTAACAATTATGGAGGATGGGGTTTCGGACATCAGATTAATCCGTTTATATTGTCTCAGTCATTTTCTATGCTTATTTATTATTACTTAATTAAAGATTGCAAAATTAAAGCAGCATTCGCTAATATTTTTGCATCTTTAATGCATCCTATTGGTATTTTTACAAATTTATTAACCATAATTTTTGTTCTTTTAACTAACTTTAAAAAACATTTTGGTAAAAATTTTTTATTAATTTTAGTAAACCTCACTTTAATCTTATTTATATATTTTAATGAACTCTCTTTTTTTGAAACTGTATCTGTTAAAAATAACCAGATTTTTAGTTATAATGTAAGTTATTTTGAGATTTTGAAAAAAAATATAATTACATTTTTTTATACTTATAAAATTTTATTCAACCTTTATACTTTACCAATCATATTATTTTCACCTATTATTTATTCTTTATTAAAAAAAGACAAAAAAATCACACTTCTAATAGTTTTAACTTATCTAATGATTTTTATTACTATAATACTAGATAAACCAGGTGTTAGATTACCTCAGAGATTTTTAAATGTTTCTGGATTAATTTTAGCTGGGAGTTTCTTGTATGTATTAATTTATTATTTTAAAATTTTTACAAATTATCTAAAGGAAAAAAAATATAGGCATCATAATTTTATAAAAAAATTTGAAATAATTATTTTTCCAATATTAATTTTATGTTTTTTTACAAATATAAAATTAGGTACAGAAAATTTTAAAAATTACTATTCATATTTCGATACTAATTACGATATTTCATTTTCTAAAAACCAGATAACTTTAATTGAAGACAATAGTATAGTCATATTTGATGACTTCGAAAGAGTAGATTATTTTTTTATGCTTCATGGGTTACATAAAAATAACTTTTTCTATTATGCTAATAATGATAAAGTTTTTTTTAATAAAGATTTACTTAGAAGTGATAAGACAAAATATTTTGTTTCCATGTCTCCTTTTTATCATGATGATATAGATGAATATTTTAGTATAGGCGACAAGATTACAATTTTAAATAATGAAAATGGCGAAACCTTTTTAAAATTGGGTTCTAGCCAAAAAAGTAAAATTCTTGTTAATAACAAAATCATTGATTTAAACAAAAAAGGTTTAAAAAATTCAAGCAAAGATTTAAATATTAGAGATACCAAGATAAATATAGAAGTTTTGGAAGGGAAATTTAAATTTTTAAAATTAGGACAGCAAAATAATTTCAATTTACCATGGGAAGGTAAGATAAGTGTTTTCATAAAAAGTAAAAATTTTGAAAAAAAAATTGATTTTAAAAAATCTAAAATACTTAATTGTGATTTAGAGATAATTAACGATCAAGGCTCAAGTATTCTTCATAAACTAATAAATTGCAAAATTTGAAATTGAATATAATTAATCGTTTCTTCTCACCCATCTATTACGATAATTACTCCTTACCTCTGTCTCTATTTTTTGAAAATTACTACCCATAAATTTATTTATTTTTTTTCTTTCTTTAATATATAGAGATAAAATTTTTAACTCATTTGGTAAAATTGAAATTTGATTATCTCTTCCAGGTAAATTTCTATCAATAGTAAAATGTTTTTCGATATAAACAGGATCGTAATCTAGACAGCCAATCGCATCACTAATACCTCTTAGATGGCCGCTGTAACCCACTCTCTTACATATTTTTTTAAGGACATTAATACGAGGTAAGTTTACATTTTTTGCTGGAGTTGGATAAGCTGAAACACAATGCATCAAAACACATTTTTTTTTGTTAACAAATTTAAAAACTTTCTTTACTTCTTCCAGTTTAGAAGCACCCGTGCTTATTATTATATTTTTATAGGTGCTGTTCATCTTTTTTAATAATTCACTATTTGTTATTTCCATGCTAGCTACCTTTATTGTTCTTAGTTTGAGCGGTCTTAAAAAATCTAAATACTTTTTATTAAATACAGAAGTAAGAAAGGTAATTCTTTTCTTCTTACAATATTCAAAAAGCTCAAAATGTTGGTCTACAGATAATTCAGATTTTCTGTATAGTTTAATCCTGTTGTCTTTAAACCAAGGGCCATCAATTAAATCTTTAGTCGACCATGTTTGAAATTTTGCGAAATCTGCACCAGATTCTTTTGCAGACGATATCATCTCTTTCGCCAAAGTCATATCCCCAAGAAAATTCCAACCTATTTCTGCAATTAATTTTGTCATATAAATTTTATTCCATAAAGTTAATTTTAAGCCAAATATTTATCAATATTTTTTTTACTTAACGAACATAACAAATATATTTCGTTCGATTTGTAATTAACCCCTTTATTTCTGTTAGGGTCCTTTTCTATATTCCAAGTAAGATCTAAATTAAAAATTTTATTTCTAGTTAAAAAATTTTTAATTTTTTTTGTGAACATAAAACTATGTTGGGCTGTTATTTGTTTATTTGTATGCGCATGTATTATTACATATCTAGATACATATAGAATATTTTTTAATAGACTTAACGCATTTTCACAATGGTCAAGTGTCATAAAGAAACCGAATAAGTCAAATTTATTTTTATATAAATTTTCTTCATTTGCGTCATATAAATTTAAATCAAATATCTTATCTGCCAAACCTAAACTACTACAATTATTACTTATATCATTTTTACCCCATATTAAATGAGAGGAATCGATTATAAAGCATCTATCATATAATCTTTTAACTTTTGGTATTTTAACTTTTTTCTTAGTCCTGGTATTATTTGTATTAAAATTTCTTACTTTACCAGCAAGATGTTTCATATTTTCATTAATAAATTTTTTTATAGAACGTTCTTTTTTAATTTCTTCTTTAAGCATATCAAACATTAAACCATTAAATGGACATCCGTATTCACCATATTTTAAAATTTTAATTTTTTTCTTTAATAGACTAAAAAGATCTCCATGATTGGGAGTAAGGGCCTTGTTCTTAAAATCATAAAAATTTTGCCATCCCATATTATGTTGGCCGTAGATTGTTAAAAAAATTTTCTTTTTATAGTAATCATTGAACCATCTAGAAAAGTATATTGAATAGCAATTACTACATTCTTTTATTTGAAGATTTTTTTGCAAAAAGTTGAAACTTATTTTTAAATCAGTAACAATTTCTTTCACATAAAAATTTCGGATTAACTTTTGTTTTGATACCCTTATTGATCTTTTGTTGCCACAAAATGGGCATTTCGCAATCTTTTTAAACATTTTTTTTGAAGTCATAGTCTTAATAATTTAAGTAACTTTCTATCTTTTGGGCTCCACAGTTTAAACAATGTTTTAGATCTTTTTCTTCTAAATATTATTTGCCTCAATTCAATCGCGAAGTATTTAAAAAACATTAAATAGTTTGGATATCTGAATGAAACTTTTTTTTTGTATTCTATAAAAAATTTTGTAAAAATTTTAAGTGATTCACAAGTTAATGCAAGTTCATCAGCTTTTTTTACAAAATTTCTTTTAACGCACATATCAATCAAATTTTTTTTATTCTTTCCAAGTAGTTTTTTTAACTCAAAAATATTTTTTGGTTGAAGAGCTAAATTACTAGCATTATTTTTAACCATTGGTCCTCTATTTTTATCATTCAAAACGGTTTTATCCCAATTAATGAATTTTGATATACTTATCACAGGAACATTAAATTTTAAGGCATCTACACCCGTAGAACTATTCACATTCAAGATTACGTCTACATTTCTTAAAAAATCTCTGATGTCTCTTCCTTCGTAAATTTCAAATTCAGGAAATGTCTTTTTATAAATTTCAGGATCCTCAAAGGGGCTTATTTTTAAAACAATTTTAAAATTTTTACCGATTTCTTTCAAAATATTAACAAGGCATTGAATATATTCTAATTCAAATTTTAAATATCCAATTCTTGCTTCTTCATGATTTTCAATTAAATGCCGCATATGATAAGGAATGTTATTTTTTGAAATACCGTATCCAGATATAACTCTAGAATGAGTGGGAATACCAATTACTTTTATTTTTTTTTTGTTTTGATTAATATTCAAATAATTTTTTTTATCAAACTTAAGACAGCCACTAATTAGCACCTTTTTCTTAAATCCTTTATTAATTAAAAAATTTGCATCCAATTTGCTCCAAGCTAGGACTTTATTAATTTTTTTAATTAGATGAATAGGATACTTTTCTTTTTGAACTTCATCAGTATAAAACATTCCTTCTGAAGAATGCATGATCACGTTTATTTTTTTTTTTGATGCATATCTAACTATTGGTTCACATGAACTTTTTGCCAAATTGGGCACTATAATAATATTAGGGTTAACTAAGTCTATAGCTGTCTTCCAAATAGGAATATGAAAAAAGTAGAGATAAATTTTGTGATCGAGGAGTTTTTTTTTTAAATCGTACAAACCATATAATTCTCTGAACTTATTGTCTATAATCCACATTACCTTCATAATAGTTTAACCATTTTTTATAAGTTAATTTATTTTATCAATTCGTCTAGATCTATAAGACCCAATCTTTCAGTTTCACTTTTTATATTTTTACTGTTAAGCCTGTTTAGTAATCCAAATGGTTCAAACGTCAATTCTATGACTGATCTTGGAACATCTGTTTCCTTAAAATGCGAGTGAATCCCATGTGTATCAAAAAAAATAATATTTCCTTTATTTCCATAAATTGCATCAAATTTCTTTTTATTTATATTAGGAAATCTAGTATCTTCATACTTTTTCCAATTTAAGATCTGCTTATGAGTTTTTTTAAGATAATACAATGGGTGTGTATTTAAATTTTTATCATTTAACCAAATGTAAATTTTAATTCTCCTCCCTTTTGAGTCATGATGAGGTTGAAAACTACCATCACTACTTTTTTTGTTTCCTAAAGTTAAAACAGAATTATCATAAGAATAAATTTTTGTTCCAAAATAGTCTTTTATTACAGATATAGCTCCAATTTTAGAGAGAATGTCGTATATTTTTTTCAAATCAACAAGATCTATTTTTCTTCTTTCAGAAACAAAATTATTATTTGGAAAGTTTAGATATTTATCTAAATTAATATTCTCAAAAGGAAAATTTTTATCAAAGACATGATAGCCTGAATTGAAAATATCTTTATTTCCTTTTCTAAAAAGAATATTGTGATAGAGATTAAAATAAAACTGCTGTATTACTCTTCTATTAAGATATTTATTTCTAATTAAATTAATCATAAAAGTTATTTTTTAATACAACAGTCTCCTAACATTAATATATCTAAGCCTGAATTAAAAAAAGTATTTATTGCATCATCAGGAGAACAAACTATTGGCTCTCCATTAATATTAAACGATGTATTTAACAAAATTGGAAAACCCGATATTTTTTCAAACTCCTCGAGGATTTTATAGAAGTTGGGATTTGATTTCTTATTCACAGTCTGGACTCTTGCTGTATTATCTAAATGGACAATACCTGGCAATTTATCTATATAATTTTTCTTTACCTTAAAAACTCTCTCCATGTAATTATTTTGTTTACAGCCTTCGCTTTCAAAAAACTTTTCTAAGTTTTCTTCAGTAATTGATGGTGCAAATGGACGATATTTTTCTCTATACTTAATTGAGTTGTTAATTAAATTTTTTATATTCTTGTTAATTGGATTTCCAAGTATACTTCTGCATCCTAGGGCACGGTCACCAAATTCAAGTTTTTCATTAAAAAAACCAATTACTTTATTGTTAAAGCATTCCTCCGCTATAAATTTATGATAATTTTTGACGATGTTAAAATTTATTTTCCTTTTTTGTACTGATTTTAAAATATTATTTTTGTTAAACTTTATTCCCACAAAAGGAGAATTATTGATTTTTTTTCTACTCTTTCCTAAAATATTATGGTTTAAGTATAAAGCACTCCCAATAGAATTTCCTGTATCAGATGGAGCATACGGAACGTACAAGTTCTCAAAATCACTTTTTTTTATTATTTTTCCATTAAATACAGTGTTAAGGAAAAAACCTCCGCTTACTACTAAATTCTTATTTTTTGTTAATTTATAAAGATGTTTTAAAAAATGTAATGCTATCTCCTCCGAACATATTTGAAGCGCCTTAGCTATTTTTATTTGTTTTTTTGAGGGCTGAGAATTGTAAGTCACTTCATTGATATTAAATAAATCCAAAAGCTGATTAGAATAATGGTGGCTACTACTCCCGAGATCTGAATTTTCAAAATATTTTGAAACTAGCTCAAACTTTCCATTTTGTGATAAATTAAAACATTCTTTAATCTTCCTTATTTCATCTTTACAATCATAATCATATCCAGACATTGCCATTATTTTCCATTCATCATTATCACTTTTGTAACCTAAGAGTTCTGTGAAAGTTGCATAAAGTTTCCCCAGTGAGTTAGGTAAATTTTGAGACTCAATTTTATTGATTTTATTATTATCACCAAAATTAAATGTAGTGGACTCATACTCACCTCTAAAATCACAAGTAAGGATAGAAGCATTTTTAAAATTTGATAAAAAGAAACCATTCGCTGCATGTGATAAATGATGATTGACGTGGTAAATTTTTGGAAAATTTTTTTGGTCGTGTTCTAACTTTGTGTATGAACCTAAATCTCTTTTACTGTTTAAGTTTAGAAGATTATCACTTAGGGTGTACAAATTATATTCCCTTAGAGATCTAAAGGATGAAATTAATGGGTTGTACTTTACCATATGTTTAGAAGGATCCCACCCAACAGTGACATAGCTAATATCTGAGAGTTCCAAATTTTCCTCTTCAAAAATCTTTTTAATGCTTAAAATTGGAAACTTTTTTGTAAATTTTTCTCTGCTTAATCTTTCTTCTTGAATAGCAATTTTTATATCACCATCTTTTAACAAACATGCTGATGAATTAAATTCCCCATAATTCAATCCAAGAATATATTTATTTTTCATTGTAATGGATTCTTATTTTTGGTTTTATTTTTAAGTTATACATATTATTTATTTTAACATTATTCATACAAAAGATTATATTTATTAAAAAATTCTGGATAGTTGATTTTTTCAGAAATTTTACCTTTATCCAAGATAATGATTTCATCACAAATTTTAAGTGGCTTTAGCTTATGGGAAATAACAATTAAAGTTTTATTTTTTTCAGTTTGTAAGAGTTTCAATTTTTCTAATATAAAGTTTTCGTTACTTGGGTCTAAAGAATTCGTAAATTCATCTAAGATTAATACTTTTGGATCTCTATACAATAACCTAGCCAAAGCAACTCTTTGTATCTGACCTCCAGAGAGAGACGACCCTTTTTCACCAATTTTGGTATCGACTCCCTGTTTTAAATCTTTTAAAAATTCTGAAACACCTGAATAAAAAAGGGCATTATCAAGTTTATTTCTATCTATAGAATTTTTATCATTTAAAAAAATTATATTATTTTTCAAAGTATCGTCCAAAAGATAATTATCTTGAGAAATCAATCCTATATTTTGTTGCCAAGCTTTAATATTTCCATCGATTGAATTCCCATCAACAAAAATTTTTCCTTGATCAGGTTTTAATAATCCACAAATAATGTTTATTAAGGTAGTTTTGCCAGATCCTGATTTACCAACAAAAGCTATACATTTACCCTTCCCTATATTAAAATTAAATTTTTCTAATATATTTTGATCACCATTTGTATATTTAAAATACAAATCCCTTAATTCAATATTATTATTAAAATTTATAGAGTTTGTTTTTTCTTCATTTGAGTTCTCTTTTAATTCTGAATATTTCCCTAGTTTGTTTATTTCATTATTCAACAGTTTAACCGATGGATTGTAAGACCTTAACTCAGATATATTTGATCCAAAACGCGAAAAAATTGGCAGTAATCTTAAAAAGGCAACAATATAAAGAGACAATGTTGGCAGCATATTCATTGACTCTGAAAGCACTATAAATTTTATTAAAAGTAATACTATAAAAACAAAAATTATTTCAAAAAGTGCTATTGGTAAGGCGCTTATTATTTCATTAATTTTTTTAGTTTTTTCGTGTAAATTAACTTTTTCTGAAAATTTATCTAAAATACTTTTTTCTTTTTTTGTAATTTTAATTTCTTTTATTGCTCCACAAGTTTGATTGATCCATTGATAAACTGAGCTTACAGCTTTTAAACGTTTTAAACCAAGAATATTCAAATATTTATAAAAAGTGAAAATATATAATCCAACACATGCTAATAAAAAACTAAGAGAAATTATTGTTGAAGATATATCTACTACCAGTAAAAGAGTAAAAATAGAAATTAATAAAACAAAGTCTTTTGAAAATCTTAGAATATTAAAAAAATTTGTCACATAATTCTGAGCTTCAGTATCTGTATTTCTTAAAATTTCAGAGCTGTTGTAAGACTTAATAATTTCAAAAGGTGCAAAAATATAAAGTTTTAAAAATTTTTTTTTTAAAAATAAGTTAAATTTTTCTTTTAATGAAGCCTGGTAATAAATCACGGAAATATAAAAAAAATTTTTAATTAAAAAAATTATTGTAAAAAAAATAATACAAAAATTTATCAATTCAGCCTTATTTTTTGTTGATATAAATCTATCAAAAAATTCAAAATAATTTGGCAGAATAGGATTTGTACTTATTGTAAAATCTAAGAATAAAGGTATTAATGCTATCGAAATAGTTTCTGCTAATACTAAAATAACATTTAATAAAATAAATAAAACAATATGACTTTTGTTTTCATTTGTAATTAAATTTATGTAATTTTTCATTATAGAAATAGATCTCGTTTTACAACTTGATTTTTTTTAATATCTTTTTTTAATCTTCTTCCAACAAACGAATTTGTGAAAAAAGGACTAATTCCAATTCCAGGCCTTAGAGAAATAAGATCAGACTTTTTAATTTTAGAATTCTTTTTTATATCATTATTGAAATATAAACTTTTTTTTGAAATTTTTGACATTTCTAACTCTTCAGGTTGAATTTTTTTTAATTTTTCTCCCATTATTATTTCAGTTTTCCTAATTTGGTTAACCATCTCCTTAAACTCCGTCACATTCAGAGAGGCTTTGTGATCAGGTCCTTTTAAATTTTTATTTAAGGTAAAATGTTTTTCAATAATTTTTGATCCTGCTGAAACAGCTAAACTAGGTATTAAAATATCATTACTATGGTCAGAATACCCAACACTAAATCCCAATTTCTTAAGTGTGTTAAGAACATTTAAGTTAATTGATTTAAGTGAACAAGGATAGTTTGAAACACAATGTAATAAAGTTAAGTTAGAATTCCTGTATTTTTTATAAATTTTTAAAGTTTTTTTAACGTCTTCTAAAAGAGACATCCCAGTAGAAATTATCACAGGTTTTTTTAATTTTGCTAAATAATTATGTAGGTTAAAATCTATCAAATCTGCAGATGCAGTTTTAAATATTTTCACCCCTAATTTGTTTAAAAATTTTGCACTTTCAACGTCATAAGGAGTTGATAAAAATAAAATCTTTTTTTTTTTACAAAAATTAAATAATGTTTTATGATCTTTATAACTCAGCTCAAGTTTTTTTATCATCTGATAATGATCCTCTTTATCATTGGAAGATTTTAATTGATATTTTACTTTCCTTGTTCCTGGCAAAACCAAATTGTCTGCTTTAAAAGTCTGAAATTTTACAGCGTCAGCACCTGCGAATTTAGCTTTCTCAATGAGTTTTTTAGCAAGTAATATACTATTATTATGGTTAACCCCTATTTCAGCTATTATGAATGTCCGCCTGGAGTTTTTAATAACATTTTTCATAACTATTATATTCGTTTTCAAATGAAGCGAAATTAAGATATTTTAGTTGAAAGTTCAATAGTTGAACGCTATATTTGTTCAAAATTTGAACATATATGGAAAGAAATCAAGACAATTTAGATTTGTTAAGAAAGATAAGCAAAAAGCCTAAAGTTTCACAAAGGAAGCTTGCAAATGAGCTTGGATTTAGTTTGGGAAAATTAAATTACTGTCTAAGGGCTTTAAAGAAAAAAGGACTTATAAAAATCAAAAATTTCAAAAATAATAAAAATAAAGTTAATTATATTTATATTCTCACTCCAAAGGGTATTGCAAAAAAAAGTTTACTCACAGTAAATTTTATGAAAAGAAAAATGAAAGAATACGAAGAACTTAAGAGGGAAATTACAATTAATAATGAGTAATAAAATTTCTGTATCGACGGGTGGTTATAAAAACCTAACAGGTTTGCAAGCAATTAAGTATTTAGAAAAAAATCATATATCAGAAATTGAGCTATCTGGTGGCAAATACTCCAAAGATCAAATTACCCAAATTATCTCTCTTAAGAAAAAATTACATTTAAGAGTTCATAATTATTTTCCACCCTCAAGATACCCGTTTGTGATCAATCTTGCATCTAATAATAAAAAAATTTTAAGCAAATCTATAAACCACATAAAAAGGGCGATTCTTTTAGTAAAAAAACTTGGAGGAGATACTTATAGTTTTCATGCCGGATTCAGACTTGACCCAAATTTTAAGTCTCTTGGTAAAAAATTTAAAAAGGGCAAAATGATAAGTGAAAAAAAAGCATTAAAAATTTTTATTCGTGAAACAAAAAAAATATCTAAATTTGCTAAAAAAAATAAAATTAATATTTTAATTGAAAATAATGTAGTAACGAAAAAAAATTTAAATGAATTTATGGAAAATCCATTTTTGTTAACAAATTATAAAAGTACGAATTATTTTTTTAAATTTATGCCTAAAAATGTTAGATTGTTAATTGATGTTGCGCATTTAAAAGTAAGCGCCAAAACAGAGAAACTAGATCCAGTAAAGTCTATTAAAATTATGAATAAGTATGTGGGCGGATATCATTTTTCAGACAATAATGGCTATAGAGATAGCAATAGTTCAATTAAAAAAAATTCATGGTTTTTACCTTTTATTAAAAAAGATTTGAATTATTATAGTATTGAAGTTTATAATAAATCTCCTAAACAACTTAAAAATCAAATAGGTATTTTAAACAAAAGATTAATCAAATTTTAAATAAAAATGAATAAATTACCCCCTTTGAAAAAGTTAATTGTTCAAAAAAACTTTTCTCTTAAAGATACTATTAAGATAATTGAGAAAGGAGGACAGCGAATTGCATTTGTCGTCGATAATCGTAAATTAATCAATGTAATAACCGACGGGGATATAAGAAGAGCATTATTAAAAAAATTTAATTTGAACACTAAAATTCTAAATATTATTAAGAAAAAAAAATGTAAGTATTTAAACGTTAATTCATCTTTTGAAACGATTCAAAATCAAATGACTCCGCAAATTACACATTTACCGTTAGTAAACAACCAAATGATTTTGGTAGATTATGCAATAAATTTTAAATTAAATAAAATTCCAGTATCTGAGCCTCAATTTTTAGGTAACGAAATTACTTATTTAAATGATTGTATTAAATCAGGATGGATATCCTCAAGTGGTAAATATGTAAAGTTATTTGAAAAGAAGTTTTTGAATTTAACCAAATCTAATTATTCTTTATCTGTAACCAGTGGAACTACTGCACTTCATCTAGCTTTAGCAAGTCTTGGGATAAAGAAAAATGACGAAGTAATTGTACCAAATTTAACATTTATTGCTCCAGTAAATGCAGTTATATATTTGGGCGGAAAGCCTGTCATAGTTGACGTTGATAAAAATAATCTTTGTATTGATCCAAATAAACTAGAAAAGGCAATAACAAATAAAACTAAAGCAATCATGCTTGTTTATCTATATGGTCATGCGTGTGATGTTGATAAGATTAGAGCTATTGCTAAAAGAAAAAAACTTTTTTTGATAGAAGACTGTGCAGAGGGATTAGGCACTTATTATAAAAAAAAGCATATTGGTAATTTTGGAGATGTATCAACTTTTAGTTTTTTTGGAAACAAAACAATTACCACAGGTGAAGGTGGTATGATCTGTTTTAAGAAAAAAAGTCACTATGAATTTGCTAAAAAGTTAAGAGATCACGGAATGAGCGAGAAAAGAAAATATTGGCATGAACATGTTGGTTTTAATTATAGAATGACTAACCTTCAGGCAGCAGTAGGTCTTGCTCAAATGGAAAGACTAAATTTTTTTATCAATAAAAAAAGAGAAATGGCTAAGAAATATCGCTTTTATTTGGATAAAAGTAATTATTTGTTTTTTTCAAAAAATTTTCCTAATACTAAAAGTTCTTACTGGTTATATTATATCAAATTAAAAAAAAATATCTCTCATTTGAGAGATAAAATAATTCATAGACTTTTAGAAAATGGTATTGAAGCAAGAAATTGTTTTTATCCAGTGAATTTAATGCCTCCGTATAAAAGATATTACTCAAAAAAAAATAATTTAAGTAATTCATTAAATCTCTCTAAATGTATAATTGCTCTACCATCTTCAGTAAACCTAGTAGAAAAGGAAATTAAAAATATTTGTTTGAATATTGAAAATATTTTGGAAAAATTTAAGGACAAAGAATTGAAATAATGCAGAAATTGTTTGACGTAATAATACCTATCAGATCTAAATCAAAAGAATTGAAAAATAAAAACATTTTACCTTTTTCTGGTAAGACTATTTTGGTTAATTACACAATTAAGAAAATACTAAATATTAAAGAAATAAGAAGAATATATGTACTAACAGATTCAGCAAAATATAAAAAAAAATTAATTAAACATAAAAAAATAGATAGTAGTTATTTGAGAAAAAAAAAATTTTCTAAAGCAAATTCAAAAATAAATGATTTAATAAAAGATTTTATTTTGCACTATTATCCATTCAAAGATAATCAAAATCTTTTAATTTTACAAGTCACCTCACCAACTTTGTCAGTAAATGAAATAAACAAAACATTAAAATTTATCAAAAAAAATAATCCAAAATCTCTAATGCATGTTTGTAACGTTATCGAAAGTCCTTACGAAATAGTTGAAAAAAAGAGTCAAAAAAAATGGAATTTTTTAATTAAAAAAAGGATTATAAATAGACAAAATTATAAAAGGGTGTTTCAATATATTACTGGTTCTCTATTTTTTTTTAATACAAATTTTTTTAAAAAATATAAAAAGATCTATAACTTAAAAACCACCTTATATTTGGTTGATAAAATTAATTTTTTAGATATTGATGATAAATTAACTTTTGATATTGCAAAAAAAGTGTCTAATTTAAAAATAAGGAAATAAATTATGCCTGGAAATGAATTAATAGGAAAAGAGGAGCTAAAAGAAATTAACGAAATTTTTAAAGTAAGTGGTGGTGTTTTATTTGCCCATGGTTTTGATAAAAGGAGAAAAAATATTTTTAGGGTAAGAAATTTTGAAAAAAATTTAAAAAGATATTTTAAATCAAAATATGTTCTATGCGTTACCTCAGGTACAGCTGCCATAAAAATAGCTTTAAAAGCATGCGGCGTTAAACCAGGTGACGAGGTGATTACTCAAGCGTTTAACTTTATTGCTACTGTTGAAGCAATTGTAGATATAGGCGCGACTCCTATAATTACTAATATTGATAATACATTGAATATGTGTCCAAACGACTTATTAAAAAAAATAACCAAAAGAACAAAAGCTGTAATTCCAGTCCACATGTTAGGTTTCTCATCTAATATAAGTCTTATAGAAAAAATATGTAAACAAAAAAAAATAAAATTAGTTGAGGATAACTGCGAAAGTATTGGTGGAAAATACAAAAACAAGTTTTTAGGTAATTTTGGAAATGTAGGAATAATGAGTTTTGATTTTGGAAAGAATATTACAACAGGAGAAGGCGGATGTATATTGACTAATAACAAAAAAATTTATGAATATTGTAACCAATACCATGATCACGGTCATGAACTAAATCCTAAATTTTCTAGAGGGATGGATACAGTTAGCAGGCCTGGATTTAATTATAGAATGACCGAGTTACAAGGAGCTGTAGGGATTGCGCAACTAAAAAAATTAAACTTCATATTAGCTGAAAATAAAAAAAGGTATAATTTGCTGTTAAGAGTTTTAAGCAAAAAATTTAAAATTCGTTATAAAATCAAAGATAGCACAGCATCGATGGATACTTTTATGTTTGAGGTTCCAGATAACAAAAAGAGATCAAAAATAGTTAATTACTTAAGAAAATCTGGAATGGGTATAAAAAACGTACCTGATGCTATTAGATGGCATTTCGCAAGTTATTGGCAACACGCAATCTCAAAAAAACAAATTCACTCAATAAAAATGTCAAAAGAAAAAATTAAAAAATATATTGCAATTCCAATCTCTATTAAAGTTAGCAAGCAAACTTACTCTAAAGTAGCAAAGAAAATCATTTCTTTTTATTGATCATTTTTGAAAAATAACCCTGAAATGATTTCCTAAGCCAGTTTTATCAACTAAAGACTGAGTTATATTTATAAAATTAGTCAATTTTTCAAAGTACTTCTTTTTATCTAAGTACTCTCTCATAAAAAAATAATCCATTAAATCTAAACCAAATGTGCCACTTTTTTTAATTTTCATCTTTGTTTTTTTTGCTAAATAATTAAATGATTTATCATTAAAGAAAAGTGTGTGTGTGAAAGGATAAACTTGATTTTGTTTTGGACCCATTAATTCAAAAGCTAAAGAATTTATATTGGGAGTGTATATCACAATGATCCCTTTTTTTTTTAGCTTATTTCTTATTTTTAGCAAATCTCGGATAGGATTTGTTAAATGCTCAAGTACATCAAACATTACGCATATATCGAATTTGTTTGACTCAACTTCATTTATATTTCTAAAAAATTTAATTTTTTTATTAACTAATTTTTGACTATTAGCCTCATCAATCTCAATTCCAGTGCCAGAAATACCTTTTTTTTTTAGGTAATCTAAAAAAAGACCATTCCCACATCCATAATCTAGTAATTTTATTGATTTAATCTTTTTAAAGTTAGATTTAACACAATAATTAAACCTTTCTTCCATCATTCTTAATCTATATTTGCTTGTTTTCTCCATATTTTTTCTAATATTTAACTGAGAGTATTTTTCATAGATAATGTCTGCATATTTCTTATTATTTACAAAATCTACATTAGGAAATTTAAGCTCACAACCCTCACAAGCAAGAATTAAATATTTTTTTGTCACCCTTAAAAATATTTTGATCTTTTTGTTTTTACACAAAGGGCAAACCATTTTTTTATTTTGGATTAAATATGAAAATTTTTTTAAATATTTATTTTTATCCTCTTCTACTTTTTTAAAAAATCCTCTTCCCCTAAATTTTAATGGGTCAATTTTGAAATAATCCAAATTAGGAATAAGTTTAAAATTTTCTTTCATAAAAAATTAATTTTTAAATTAAATTTGGTTTCTAGCTTTAAGCTGCTTTATTAAATTTAACTTATAGTTTTTGAGTAATATTTTATCATATCCAGATTTTTTATCTTTGTATTGAACAGTAAAACCACGTCTAGATTTAAGAGATTTATTTGCATTACTTCCATGAACTGTTAAGCAGTGATGAACTAACATGTCACCAGGTTTTAAGTTAGGAGTAATTACATCAAAAAGTCTTTTTTTTTTAATCAATTTTTTTGAAATTTTCTGTGAAGTGCCAGGCATGTAAGAGTTTTCATGTTTTAATAATCCAAGTTTATGGCTCGATTTTATATAATAAAGTCCACCATTTTTTTTGTTACTTTTATCGAGTGCTATCCAAAAGGTAATTCCGTTATTATTTTTTATAGCCCAAAGAAAATTATCTTGATGAAGTGGAGCTGGTAATCCAGTTTTTGCAGGTTTTGCAAAAATTTCACATTTCCTAAATTCTGGTTGAGAGTCTAGAAAAAAACCTGCTAAATCTAAATTCTTTTTTCTTAATGCAAACTTTTTAAAGAAAGACTCATATTTATTAACATCATGCATAGTATTTATTGATTTATTTTGGGTAAAATTAATGTTTTTACCTTTTAGTTTATTTGATTTTTTTTCAATGAAACTTTTAACTTTTTTATCTAAATTATTAATTTCTTTGCTGCTTAAGAAAGAATTTATTATGCAATAGCCATGCTTATTGAAATGAGCCTTATTTTTGTTGAATTTGTTCATTAGTAAGAATAAATAATATAAAATAACTAAATGTCAATTATTTTTAATAGTAATTAAAACTCAATACTATTGTGCAAAAAAAAAACAAAATAAATAATTTTTCGTTTAAAAGATATAGTGACTAATTTTGATATGAGAGATTATCTAATAACTGATTTTTTACAACATACTGATTTTAAAAATATAAAATCAAAAAAATATTTGGAAATACCTAAATTCGACAAAAAATTTAATCTTTCTAAAGATGTAATATTTTATAAAGATTGGAAGACATCTAAAAATAAAATTAGAGATATCAAAAAAAATATTAAAATTTACAATCATTTTTTAGGGGAACTTACCATATACTTAAACAATTATCACAGAAAGCAATATTCCAAGAGATATTGGGAGATAATGATAGGTACGTGGTTATACTGGTTTATATCATCAATTACATTTAAATGGAATTTAATAGAGTCTTTAAAAAATAGAAAATATTTTTTTTTTAAAAAGGAGATTAATCAGTATGATTTGATACCACATGGTATAGAAGATTACACTAGAATTTCAATAAGCAATTACTGGAATCATCATTTTTTTTCAAGAATAATTGAGTACAATTTTTCTAATAAAATTTTAATTCAAAAAAAGGGTAAAATCTTAAATAATCGTGAGCGAAATATAATTTACAAAAATTTAAACATGCGAAATATTAAAGATAGAATATCTCTTTTAATCCAAAAAATATTAAATTTAATACCTCAAAGAAAAGGGACATTAATATTTTCGACATACATGAGTAACCTTCAAGAACTTTGGCTCAATATGTTAGTCAATGGGTCTTTATTATATTACAAAACCTTGAGACCAAATGTTCTTTTTGAAAAGGAAAAAATATTTAAATTTCATAGGAAAAAATATAAGGGATTGAAGTCCAAAGGTACAAAATTAGAGAAATTTTTAAGTCAAGAAATTTTGAGTAATATACCTACATCATTTTTAGAAAACTACGAGTATGTAAACGATTTAGTTGAAAAAATTCCATTTCCAAAAAAACCAAAAAAAATATTTACTTGCCTTGGTATTATCAGGAACACTTTGATGGATAGATATATTGCAAAAAATGTTGAAAATGGGTCAACTCTAATTTTAGCACAACATGGCGGCAGTTATTTTCAGCACAAAAATCATTTTAACTCAATTTTTGAGACTCGAATTTCAGATAAGTATTTATCTTGGGGCAATCTTAAAACAAAAAAAACAATACCTTTTGGTGTAATTAAAAACTTAAAAATAAGTAAAAAAAATTCGAATAAGATAATTTTAGTAGTCAGGATGAGAAGGAATTACAACAGAGAAATTAAAATTGACAGTGGCTATCTAGAAAGTCAAAATTATCTTAAAAGTTTATTTAATCTACTTTTACTAATTAAAAATGATAAATTTTTAAATAATTTTTATTTGAAGTTACATCCAGCTAAAACTGACTGGCACGAAAAGAAACAATTTTTATCTATAGACTCTAATTTAAGGTTTATAGATGAGAACAAAAAAATGACTGAGGAAATGAAAACTGCAAAAATAATTATCCAAACTACTTTTTCATCAGGACATCTGGAGAGTCTCGCAATTAACAAACCTACATTAGTTTATTTATCGCATAATTTGGATTTATTAGAGAATAAATCAAAAAAATATTTAGCGAAATTTAAAAAATTAGGGATTGTTCATACAGAGCCAAAAAGCCTTTTTAAATTACTTAAAAAATTGAATAAAAATGATGGGTTAGAAAAGTGGTGGTATCAAAAAAAAATTCAGGATTTAATTTTAAGATATAAGAATGATTATTGTATTTTAAATAAAAACAAAATAAATGATCTAAAAAATATTATTGATAATGGATAAAAAAATATATTTAATTACTGGTTCAGCTGGTTTTATTGGTTTTCATCTTTCAAATAAAATGCTATCGAAAGGTTTTAAAGTAATTGGAATTGATAACTTGAATAACTATTATGACGTTCAATTAAAAAAAAAAAGAAATAATATTCTTAAAAAAAATAAAAATTACACTTTTAAAAAAATCGATATAAAAGATTATAAAAGTTTAGAGACAGTATTCAAAAAAAAAAAAATACATAAAGTTATACACCTTGCTGCACAAGCGGGTGTACGCTACTCTTTAAAAAACCCAAAATCATACATAGATAACAATGTTAATGGTTTTTTTAACATACTAGAAATATCAAAAAATTATAAAGTAAAAAAATTTGTTTATGCTAGCACGAGTAGTATTTATGGTTTACAAAAAAAATTTCCTTTAAAGGAAAATTTTAATACAGATAATCCAATACAACTTTATGCTGCAACTAAAAAATCTAATGAATTAATGGCAACATCTTACAGTCATCTTTATAAAATGGATACAGTGGGCTTAAGGTTTTTTACTGTGTATGGTCCATGGGGGCGCCCAGACATGGCACTCTTTAAATTTACAAAGAATATTATTAAAGACAAACCTATTGAAGTATTTAATAAAGGAAAACACGTGAGGGACTTTACGTATGTAGATGATATCGTAGATGGAATTATTAAAATTGTTTTAAATAAAAAAAATAAATTTGGTTCAAAAATATTTAATATAGGAAATGGAAAAAAAATTAAATTATTAAAATATATTCAGTTGATTGAAAAAAATTTAAAAAAAAAAGCACGAAAAAAGTTTTTACCATTACAAAAAGGCGATGTTTATAAAACTCATTCTGACATTAGACTAATAAAAAAACATTATAACTATCATCCAAAAACGGATGTAAACCATGGAGTTAAAAAATTTATCAAGTGGTATATCTCATACTTTAAATAAAATGGAAAAAGATACTTTATTATTAATAGATCTAAGTACAAATTTTGATTTAGTTGAAAAAAATAAAGAATATATTTACCTCAATAAGGGAAACATTAATCTAAAAAATTGCAGACAAATAAAATTAAAAAATTTTATGAATCTAAGAAGGAAAGTTTATGCCAACTTGATCAAAGAATTAAGAAAATTTATATTAAACAATAAAAAAAATAAATATTTTTTGTCAGAAATGGAAATTTTTAATTTAAGAAATGACAGATATGAATTTCCGGATCGAATGTTAAATTATTTAATTATAAAAAAATTAATTTTTAAAAAAAAATTTCAAAAAATTAAAATAATTTCAGACAATAAATCTACACTAAAAATCTTTGATAATTTAGATGTAAATATTGAAAAAAAGGATTTATCTAAAATTGTTTTGAAACTAAGTTTCCCAAATTTAAAGATTATTAAATTTTTACTCAAAAGTATGGTTATAATTTTTTACTGTAAATTTTTAAGATTAAATCAAAAAAATGAGGGACAAAAAAATACTTTTTATTTATCACTTTATCCAAATAAATATTTATATGGTAAAGAAAATTTTTTTGAAAAAGAGAAAAATATTTGCAATTTCCTTATTAGTGATGAAACTCACTTAAACTTCAATCTTAGAAAATTATTTCATTTTGCTAAAGTAACAAATGATAAAAATATTATAAATATAGAGCAATATATTGAAATCTCAGATATTTTATTACTATTATTAAAACGAATATCCTATATTTTTACATTGAAAAAATTTAAAAAAATAGAAATTGATATTGAAGGTTTAGACTTTAATGACGAATTAAATAATATTTATGTAAGTAGTTATGTTAATAGATCAAAGCTCGAAATCTATTCTAAGGCAATTCCAAGATTTTTAAAAAAAAACAAGGTTTCTAATTTCAAACTTTATTTATTTGAATATAGTTTTGGCCACTATTTAATTAGATCT
>MDTB01179616.1_pt1 | contig 27981 bp, 24 predicted proteins | sample 811161 | NCBI WGS metagenome assembly MDTB01 (sample SAMN05326650, study PRJNA326480) | marine metagenome | isolation source: seawater | place: Mediterranean Sea | collected 2009
CATCTCCGTAAATCAAGTAATAAAGGGAGTTGGCTGAACTGGTCTGTGGTCTTTTAAGCCATTGGCCGTGAGTTCGAGTCTCACCCGAGTCACGTAAAAAGAAAGCAAAAGCTCTCTCTACAAACCCCTTGATTAGGTTCAAGGGGTTTTTTGTTTTATAGACTTTACTAAACATTTTTACTGTACATTCAAGTAATGAGAGATAAGAGTGCTTCTCGATTACTGCACATTTACTGAACAAATCGAAAAGTCTGTAATTTAAATTATTGTGAGACTTAGCGTTGGATGAAGAATTTAAAAGGGAACTGCTCTACCAACTGAGCTACCGAATCTAAAACAAAATATTTGTTATGTGTACAGCCAGGAAATTTATAATGTAATTCGATTAGAAAAAGTCACCTTTAAAAAAATATCATTTTGTATATTAAAAATTATTAATAAAAATGAGGTGGAAATACTAAAGAATAAATATTTTTTTCTTACATTTAAATAAGGTGTCATTTTAATAAATAACCTTTTTATTAATAACTAGATTATTCTTTTATAAAATTTATCAAATGCAGCTAAAAGACTCTCTTGTCCAGAATAGGGTGCAGGCGAATACTTTCTTGATTGGATACCAAGTTGAGATAATTCAGAAATATACCAATCTTGCTTATTGGTCTTATCCCAAAATTCTATTGCCTCTTGGAGATGGTATGCGTTTTTATTTTTGATAATATCTTTTTCGAATAGCCAACTACACTGTACAATAGATTTATTAACACCCTTTGGTAGAACGATATGATACATCACATATTCTGGATGAAGACTTAATAACATATTAGGAAATAAGGAATAGTAATAAACTCGTTTTTTTTCTTTTTCTTCGAGGCCTGGAAGAGTTGGACAACAAAGTTCTCCACTAGAAGTTATGCTATCTTTATTTTCGCTGAAATCCATGTATCCTCCTAAGAAAGGCCCTTCATAAAAGTCATTCCTCCCACCCATATAATCATGTATAGCCGCTAACTCAGGATGTAAAATAGGACAATGATAGCACTCACAATAATTTTGCATGACCAGTTTCCAATTTCCATCTATTTTATATTCTATTGTTTTATAAGTTTCAAGATTTGAAATATCCCAATTTGAAAATCTTTCTGATATAGGTAAAAAATAATCATTGAAATTTTCAGGACTATCTGAAAGATTAATGAAAATGAATCCATCCCATTCATTCAAAGAAACAGTATGCAATGGATAATTTTCCTTATTAAAATTCTTTAGAGTATTCATATGAGGAGCTCCAACAAGAACCCCATCCAATGAATAGGTCCATCCGTGATAACCGCATTGTATAGATTTTGAAAATTGACCATTTTCATTATTACAGATTCTAGTTCCTCGATGCCTGCATACATTAAAATATGCTTTAAGATTATTTTGCTGATCTCTAAGTAAAATAATACTTTCATTTCCGATATTGACAATGTTGTATTGTCCTGGTCTATTCAAATCTGAACCCCGGCCAACACATAACCATTGTTTATGAAATATTTTTTGGTATTCTTTTTCTAAAATATTATTATCAATATAATATTTTCTTTCAAGAGTGTGGGAGTCAGATTCCAACGTTTCAGCTGTTCTTTTGAACTTCAACTATCTAAGACCTTTTTTGCTGCATTATATCCATTCATTCCATGGATTCCTGCTCCTGGATGTGTTCCAGATCCACAAATATAAAGATTTTCAAAAGGAGTACTATATTGTGAACTAGAAGCAGTGGGACGCATAAATAATATTTGATCGAGAGTCATTTCACCATGACTAAGATTTCCTTCTGTCAAACCAAATTCATTTTCAAGGTCCTTGGGAGAATAAATAAAAGTTTCCTCAATTAAATTTGAAAAATAAGGGATTTTTTTCTCTAAAACTTGAATTGTATTTTTGCACAATTTATTTTTTAATTTCGAATCCCATTCACAATTTCTTAAATGATATGGAGCATATTGCACTGATACTGATAGCACATGTTTCCCTTCATTTGAAAATTCAGGATTTAAAATAGTAGGAATTGAAAATTCTACATATGGATTATTAGATATCGTTCCATATTTTACTGCATCTGATGCTTTTTCAATATATTTCATAGAAGGAGAAATAGAGAACAATGTACTCATATAATCATCAGTTACTCCTTGAATCTCAGGTATTTCTTTTAGAGCAAAATGAATACGAGCGGTACTGCCTCGATATTTTATATTACTAATCTGAGTATGAAAATTAGGTTCAAGATTTTGAGCACCAACTAGATTAATAAAGGTATTATTTGGATCTAACCCAGAAATCACTTGGTCAGATATAATAATATCCCCATTAGCAATAGATACACTTTTACAAACTTTATTTTTAATATTAATTGATGTTACTTTGCTATTGGTTTTTATATCAACATTATATAATTCTAGTATTTTCTTCAATGTTTGTGGAAGATTACCTGTGCCACCTTTTACCACACTAGAATTATGAATAATACCTTTATTATACAAATGTTGATGTAAAAAATTATATCCAGTAGCAGAAGCATATGGACCGTATGATAAATTATTTATCCCTGCTGAAGAAAGCGCACTGCGAAGTAATTCAGACTCAAACCATTCATCCATGAATTCAGGCATCATCATTGGAGCAGTCCTTACAAGGTTAACAAGACCTTGAGTACCCTGCTTTAGAATTGGCCCCATAAGACTTCTCATAGAAAATAAATCCATTAAACCAACATTAGGTAACTCTGGAGGAGTTAATTTGTAAAGTTGTTCCAAGAATTTTGTGAGTCCATTTACATGTTCTATGAAATCCATCCATTTTTCAGCATCTTTGCTAGAATGTTTTTCAATAGATTTTGCAGTAACCATCGGACTTTTATGAAAGATAATATCCTCATTTTCATTTAAGCCAAGAGCAATTCTTTTTACATCTAAATCAATCAAATCAAGACCTTGTGATTTAATTTCAAGTTCTTTTGATACTCTAGGGTCAAACCATTTTATAGTATCATGTATAGTATTGCATTTATATCCTGGTGCAAATTCAATTGTAGACGCTAACCCTCCAATTTGTTTTCTTGCTTCTAGTACTAAAACCTTTTTACCTTTTTTCCCTAGAATTGCAGCTGCTACTAGACTATTTACTCCACTTCCAATTATTATAATATCATATCTACCCATTATCAATATATACCTAAGATTTTTTTTGCGGCCATTTCACCAGGTGAACCTGTAATCCCTCCTCCGGGATGCGTACCAGACCCACACTGATAATAATTTTGTATTGGAGTAGTGTAATCTGCCCATTTTACGGCGGGACGTAGAGAGAACAATTGTTGAATGGTCAATTCTCCATGGAAAATATTTCCTTCAGTAAGGCCAAACGTATTTTCAAGATCTGCTGGTGTTAAAACTTGTCGGTGCAAGATAATATCTTTTATATTTGGTGCATATCTCGCAAGGGCATTCACAACTGCATCTCCGAAATCCTCTCGTTTTTGGTCGTTCCATCCACCATTAATATCATAAGGGGCATATTGAACAAAGCATGACATAACATGCTTCCCTGGTGGTGCCATCTGAGGATCCAGAACTGATGGAAGGATTATGTCCATGAAGGGTCTTTTTGAAAATTCACCATATTTTGCATCATCATATGCTTTTTCCAAGTAATCAAAACCGGGACTAATGGATATTGCTCCTCTGTGATGATGTCCTTCTCCCGGTAAACAAGTAAAGTCTGGTAAACCATCAAGTGCAAGATTAACCTTACCTGAAGACCCTCTTATTCTAAAGTTGTTTATTGATTTTATAAAGTCAGAAGGAAGTTCTTTTTCTTCAACCAATTTTAAAAATGACAATTTAGGATCTAGACCTGATATGACCATATCAGATTTGTACTCATCTCCATTCTGAAGTGCAACGCCTATCGCTCTTCCATTTTTAACAATGACATTTCTCACTGGAGCCTCTGTTTTAATTTTAGCCCCAAAATATTCCGCTGACCTTGCAATGGCCATACTCACTTCCCCAGTTCCTCCTCTTTGGAATCCCCAAGCACGAAAAGAACCATCAATATCACCCATGTAATGATGTAACATAACATACGCAGAGCCAGGTGATCTTGGCCCCATAAATGTTCCTATAATACCACTTGCTGACATTGTTGACTTCAATGGCTCATATTCAAACCATTCATCCAAAAAATCCGCAGAACTCATTGTCATAAGTTTTGTTAGGTATTCAAATTGTTCTTTTGAAAGAGTTTTTAAATGATCTAGTAGTTTTTTTGATGCAAATAAATCTGAAAAAGATGGTTTTATTGCATTTGGAGCGATTGTTTCGAGAATGGGTCTAACAGCCATCCCAACCTGTCCCATCAAGGGACCAAATCGTTGATATGCTTCAGCATCTTTTATAGAATGGCGGGCAATTTCTTTAAAGGTTTGATCTCCATCGGCTGTTCGTAACAAATAATCATTTTCCAATGGTGTAAATGTACTTTCTAAAGGAAGTAACTCTAGACCAAAATTGGGAAGCATTAATTCTCGCATTACATTTGGTTTCATTAAACTAACTACATAAGAACAAACAGAAAATTTAAATCCTGGAAATATTTCCTCAGTAACTGCGGCACCTCCAAGCACATGTCTACGTTCCAATACCAGAACTTTCTTTCCTGCTCTTGAAAGATATGCAGCAGCAGTTAACCCATTATGGCCACCTCCTATAACTATTGCATCAAATTTATCTATTTTGGACATGAGCGTTTTCTTTCAGGATTAAAAAATGGAGTATCTATTACTTTAGCAGGAGTTAATTTTCTGAAGTGCTCAATCTTTAATTCAAAGTCAAGAAGGGTTCCCTTCACTGAATAATCAGCCTTAACATGCGCTAGTGCAATATAACGTTTTAAGATTGGTGACCAAGCACCACTTGTTGCATAACCAACCTGTTTTGTACCATAATAAAGAGGTGTGCTGGTTCTCCATGCAGTAGAAGGTAGGCCTGGCGCAAGTCCAACTTTTCTATAATGCTTTTCCAATGCATCCCATTCTACTTCAATGCCAACAAAATTCCATTCAGGGTTTCTATCAAGTTCATTTTCCAACGCTCTTTTCCCAATAAAATCATCCTTTTTCATTTTAACTGACCAACCGAGTCCTAATTCAAATGGAGATGATTTTCTGGATTCAATCAAAGCATGCTTCGATGAAATATAGTCGACATCCAATAAAATTAATCCTGCCTCTATGCGAGATATATCCAAGGCTTGAAGCCCTGTGGGAGTTATACCGTACGGTTTCCCTTCTTGCATCAATAAATCCCAAACTGATAGTGCATCTTTTGGATTTAGCCATATTTCATAACCAAGATCTCCTGTATATCCTGTTCGAGAAATGGAAACGGAGATATCTCCAAAATGTGTGTCCATCATCCAAAAAAATTTAAGTTGATCTAGAGATTTTTTAGAAATTCTATTAAGTATCAATCTTGAATTAGGACCCTGAAGAGCTAATGCTGCTGTAGTGAACGAATCATCCTTTATTTTTAAGTCCAATCCTGAAGAATTATGTTTTAACCATTCTATATTTGGTTCTGCGCTAGTAATACGAAATTTATTATCTGATAATCTTTGAACTGTACCATCATCGATAACTTTTCCATCTTCATCACACCAAGGAGTGTACATAACTTGCCCGACCTTACATATATTTATGTTTCTTGTGACTAGCCTATGTAAGAATCTTTGAGAGTCGCTACCTTCAATAACATATTTATAGAGCGGTGTAATATCAAGAAGTGCAGCCTTGGTGCGGATTGCAAAATATTCATTTTCATGGGTAAGTTCATAATTTGTAGCGGAAAGGTAACCAGACCATCGTTTCCATTCTTGAGATTCATTTAATTTAGATGTACGATTAAAAAATGGTGACAATTTTAATTGTGTCATTGCACCAAACTGATTGCTTTGCATTGTTAGCTGGACCTAAAAAATGGACGCGTTAAGCAAGTTGGTCCTCCTGCTCCTTTTAATGATATTTCTGACCCATCGTATGTACAGACTTCAACGCCTTCATTCTCAAGACTTTTCTGTGTAATGGGATTCCCTTTTACCATTATTACTTTTCGTTTTTCCATTGCTAAAACATTACCCCCCATTGAATTGTACTCTTCATCAGAAACTTCAACAAGTTTAATTTTACGATATAGAAGATATTCTCTGAAAGATACAGGAAGCAACCTAGAATAAACTAAAAATAAATCATAATCAATAGGCGACACATTACTCATCAAGTGTAAACAATCCTTAGAACCATTCCAGTGAGGAAGGGGAACCGAAATAAATTCACTAACTTGATTTCCTAAAATATTTTTTAATTGTTCAATCCCTTCCGCATTTGATCTATATCCTTCTCCAACAGCAATTGTCTTATCATCTATCCATAAAATATCGCCGCCTTCAAGAGTACCAGGGTTTTCAATACGACCTATGATGGGTATACCTATGGAACTAAAATATTCATTCATTTCATTTGGTTCATTAGACCTTGCTCTTTTTCCCATATTACATAGTATTATACCATTATTTGTAATTATGCAGGAATCACGAGTATAGATTGAATCGAGTGATGATTTTTCTGATATTGGCATGAAATGAACATCTGGATTAAATGCATATATTAATTTCAAAAAACTATCATATTGCTTACATGCAATCTGAAAATCTGGAGGGCTCGTATAATTAAGTTTGATTGATTCACTATCAATTTTTGTTTGATTAATAAAAGCATCTTTGGGATGTTTCAATAAAATACGCTTAACAGATTTTACCATGTTTTGACATCCAAAATCATTCATTATTTAATCTAAAGACCCTTCCACGCAGGTTGTTTTAAACCCTCCACGAATATTATAAAGAGTCGTAACCATTAATCGCTTTGTATCTAATGTTGAACAAAGGTCTAAAAATATTCTCTTCGTTGCCGCTTCTTGATATATCCCAACATTACGAAAACTTACAAAATAATATTTCAATGATTTTAATTCGACACATTTTCCACCAATTGGATAATATTCAATTTTTACATAGGATATATCAGGAAGCCCACTGAATGGACAAACGGCACTAAACTCATCTGTCTCAGTTTTTATGTATTGTTCCGGACTATCAAAATCAAAGACCTCTAATAAATTTGAGTTGATACAAGACTCATCTTGATAATCAAATATCTTTCCTTCAGGATTTGCCATGTTTTTCTCCTCTATATATGCAACCAGTCGATTCGGTTTCCTGTATTTCTATTTTTTCCAACCCTTTAAGCTCAGAATGAAGTTTAGACCAAATCCAAACGCACAAGTTCTCGCTGGATGGATTATATAGTCCATCTATATTATTTAGGTATGAATGGTCAATTATTTTATGAATTGGAGAAAAAGCAGATTCAATATCCGAAAAATCCATCACAAAACCTGTATTATTATTTATTTGACCAGAAATAGTGATTGTTATTTTGAAAGAATGACCATGAATCTTCTTGCAAGGGTGTCCATCAGCTAAATTTGGTAAAGAGCGAGCAGCTTCGACTGCGAATGTTTTGTATACTTTCATATTTTCAACTAGGGTATCCCCATTATTTTATGAGTCTGAAGGCTAAGCTTCCATTGGGGATGTTTCAAAATAAAATCTCTAGATTTTTTTATGGTTAAATCGCTCTCTTCTCCATCCATCGGTTGGATAAAAAAATGTTCAAATTCTAGTTTTTCATATATTTTTGGATTTAATCCACATTGTGGGTATACAATTTTTAATTCGTTACCTTTTTTTAGATTGAGCGTTGTATTTGCTTTTGGACTTACACATATCCAATCAATTCCTCTTGGTGGTGTTATAGTACCATTGGTTTCTAGTCCAATCTCAAAACCGGCATCATGAATTTTCTGTATAAGTTCATCATCAATTTGTAAAAGAGGCTCTCCACCAGTGCATACTACATAAGGCTTAAAAGGTTGATTTCTTGGCCATAAATTAAGAATGATTTCCTTTATTTCTATTGAAGAATAGTTACCACCATTTATCCCATTTGTTCCAACAAAATCTGTATCACACCAATAACAAATAGCCTCTTTACGATTTTTTTCTTGGCCATTCCATAGATTACAGCCTGAGAATCGAATAAATACGGATGGCCGACCAGTATAAAAACCTTCTCCCTGTAGGGTATAATAGATTTCTTTTATCTTATACATTAAGAACCAGAATAATTTAATGGGTCAATCATATTTGCTTCATCAAAGCCTTTCAATCTAAGAATACAGGCATCACAATTCGCACATGGGCTACCATTCGGCTTCGGGTCATAGCAACTGGAAGTCTGACTATAATCTACACCTAATTTTAATCCATTTAAAATAATTTCTGATTTTTTCATATGTATTAAAGGTGTATGGATTTTAAAATTTGACCCTGAGACGCCTGCTTTTGTTGCTAGGTTGGCGGTCTTTTCAAATGCAGATATGTATTCAGGCCTACAGTCAGGATAGCCACTATAATCTAAAGCATTGACACCAATAAAAATATTATAAGCTCTAAGTGTTTCTGCCCAGGCTAATGCAAGAGATAAAAAAACTGTGTTTCTTGCAGGTACATATGTTACTGGTATATCTGCCATCTCAGATTCTATTCTATATTTTGGCACATCTATGTCATCTGTTAGTGCAGATCCGCCAAATTGTGCTAAATCTATATTAATAATGCTGTGATTTTTGATTTGAAAACTATCAATAACCTTTTGCGCAGACTGTAATTCAAAATTATGACGCTGACCATAATTTATAGTCAATGCATTTAATTTATAACCTTGATTTTTAGCAATTGCCAAGCAGGTTGTTGAGTCTAATCCTCCTGAAAGTAAAATAACAGCTTTATTATTCATTTATAATATAATTAGAAGATTTTATTTAATAAATTAATCATTAACAAAAAATATCGCATTCCCAAATAACACCTTGCTATTGTACCAAAAAGAACGAAAAAGTATGTTGTCAGCAATGTAAATTACTTTACCTTTTTTTACATCGTGAACACCAAATATAAGGTTGTTTTTAATTTTCTTCTTTATTTTGTGGCCCATGAATCCAGACACAACTGATTTAGAGTCTTTTAAAATGCCTACGTTCCATCCCTTCAACAATAAAGGATATAGTGTTTTTTCTAGTTTAAGATTAAAATAATTATTATCGTATCCAAAAGCCAGTGGATGTGAGTTGTCTAAATCAACCTTGACAATACTACCATAAACTGAATTTTTTAATTGGTCTCTTTTTCGATTTCCATATTTTTTATCTCTTTCTTTAAGCTTCTCTTTTTCTAAATATTTTTTTGCTTCCTTTTTTGCGGTTTCCGATTCATATGCGGTTAGCCCAAACCCTTTTTGATCCACAAATTTTTTCATTGCCGATCCAATTATTATTAATCGACCTCCTCTATTAACCCATTCTAATAATTCTTTTGGAGGCGAAGATTTTATTAATAAAGAAGCTCCTGTTTCTTTTTTTATCTGAGCACTAGACGGTACTGTTGTTTTAAGAAAACTATAATCACCATTAGGTAGGATTAAAACATCCAACTTATCAAAGGGTATTGATTTAAAATCAGATGAATTAATCACTGAAATAGGGAATTGAATTTGCTGTTCAAAAAAATGCCAGATTTCACCGAAATTACCGCTTGATATTCCATCACCAGAAAAAATTCCAATTTTAGGTTTTGTGATAACATTGAAATTAGAGGAGCCAAGATCAATCCCTTTTGAAGAAGACCCTGTTTTTATGCTTACAATTTCAGAAGAATGAGTTGTTGCTGCGTTTTGAATAATTTTATGAAGTTTTGAACCTAGATGCTCATTACCTCTTGGTGATATAAATAACGACCCAGGTTTAAAGTTAATTCCTTCATGTGTGAAGTGTTTCTCAGCGACTCGAACGGTAACTCGATAATTTAAAATTTCAGCTAAAAATTTTAAATCATTAATTGTCCCCCATTTGGAAAGATAGCCATAAGAGTTTTTATCTACTTTGAACTCATTTGATGAAAATAGTAATGTATCCTTTAATTCTAATTTTAAATTACTTTCTATAGCATAAGCGTCTAGACCATAAATATATGGAAGTGACCATGCTGTTATATCGTAAGTAAGTGTGTCTGATAAAAATGTTTTTGGTTCAAATAAAACACTAGCTAAAATTCCCAGTTTTTGATTGACTGGAATACAAATATCTTTGTTTGAAACCTTAATGGTCTTCTTCTCTCCAGTTATGTATTCATATGCATCTTTAACAGATTTAGACTTACCTGATGAAAGAAAACCAAATTCTATTTTATTTAGTTTTAATAAACTTATTAGATCTTGGATTTTATTTGGGTGATTAGCTTCAGATATGACAAAAGTTTTATATTTATTTTTTTTATTTAAAAATGGCGAAGTAAAAAAAACTTTAAACTCTTCGAGGACTCGATTTACATTTTCATAAGTGGCTTCAATAGTGGCAATGCTTGTTAGATAGTGGTGATTTATTCTTTCTTTTAATGTAAGTGTATCTTTCGCTTCAGTTTTAATTGCAACCCCTGCTCCAATTCCACCTTTTTCATATGTCATTCCTAAAGCGCCATTAAAGATTGGATATGTATCGCCAAAACCTGGGTACAATAAATCAAATTCTTCATTTCTAAAATAGAGGAGCTGGCTTTTATCAAAATAATTCGCATTATTTTTCCCGATTATTTTTTGAAACTCTCTTTGCCAGCTGGTAATTAATTCATGATAAGGTTCAACCGCTGGAGCAAAATAATATGGTTCATCGTAGTACTGCTCGTGATAATCAACATGTACATGAGGCATCCATTTTTTATATAATTTAATTCTTTCCTGAGTTTCTTTTTGTGTTTGCCAGCACCAATCCCTGTTTAGATCATGGTAGTAATGGTTCGTTCTTCCCCCAGGCCAAGGTTCTTTGTGGCTTCGTGTATAGAAATCAATATCTGGGATGGTATTCCCTGTCATTCTATAATAATTTGCATAACGGTCTCTTCCATCTGGGTTAATGCAGGGATCAATAATTAAAACAATTTTTTCTAGCCATTTTATTTGTTTTTCATTCTTTACATCTGCAAAAGAGTACAAAGTCTTGATTGCAGCTTCCATAGAACTAGCTTCGTTACCATGTACTGAATAGCTTAGCCATACTATTGCATATTCACTTTTTTTTGCATTTCCTTCTATTAAACCAGATGAAGCCAGGTGGTTTTTTCGTATATCTTCTATAGATTGTTTATTATTAGGATGTGTAATAATTGAGGCAATTAGAGGTCTGCCTTCGTATGTTTTGCCATATTGAACCAAATCAATATGAGATACCTCGCTAGATACATGTTGAAAGTATCCTACCGCATCATGGTGGAATGAAAATTTATCTCCGAGCTCGTATCCTAAAAATTCTTTTGGAGTTAACAAACCAGATGAAAATAATATTGAAGTCTGGAATATAAAGAAAAAGATTTTGAATATTTTATTTATCATATTGACGCCCTGATGTTGAATCTTAAGATTCATATTTATAACACTCTTTTATTAAAGTGAATCTAATAGTAGAAAGGAAAGTTAACAAAAATATGTTAGTAGTTAAATTATAGGGTAATAATTATTATAAATAGCTTATTTAAGTAAAATTTTGGAGCAATTATGAAATTTTCTAGAGAAAAATCTCAGCCAATTTTTGATCGAGCAATGAATGTGATGGTCAAAGGGGTTAGTTCAAATTTTCGATTTTTAGGTAAAAACAGTACCCCTGTTATTGCAAAAGGAAAGGGAGCGTATATTTGGGATGCCGATGGAAATAAATTCATTGACTATCGATTGGGATGGGGGCCAATTATACTTGGGCATGCGAATGATAGGGTTTCAAAAGAAGTAAGTAGATATTTGGATAACGGAACTTCTTTTGCAGCTACTACAGAATTGGAAGTTATAGTAGCTGAAAAGTTAGCAGCTATGGTTCCGGGTATGGAAAAATTAAGATTTACCAATACAGGGACAGAAGCCACAATGCATGCGCTTCGAACTGCAAGAGGATATACAAATAAAGAAAAATTTATAAAATTTGAGGGCCAATATCATGGTGTTCATGATTACGTTATGTTCAGTACAGCATCTTCACCAATCAGTGCAATGGGTTCAAGAACTTCACCTATTCCAGTACAGGTAGGCTCTGGTATTCCAAGCAAAATAAGAGAATATGTATATTGTTTGCCCTTTAATGATTTCAATGCAGTAGAAAATTGCCTTAAAGATCACCATGGTGAAATTGCTGCGTTACTTGTAGAGCCATGTCTTGGAAACATTGTTGGTATTGAGCCGAAAAACGGTTTTTTAAATCATCTGAGAACTCTGTGTGATAAATATAATGTTGTGCTCATATTCGATGAGGTAAAAACAGGTTTTAGGTTATCAAACGGTGGAGCTCGGGAAACTTATGGAGTAATCCCAGACATTTCTACCTACGCAAAGAGTTTGGGTAATGGTATACCCGTTGCAGCATTTGGAGGGAAAAGCGAAGTAATGAATGTTATCGGTGGTGGAAGTGTCGCTCATGCGGGAACTTTTGGTGGTAATGGAGTAAGTATGTCAGCGGCGAATGCTGTTTTAGACATATTAAATGAAACACCTGTTTTAAAAGATTTATCTATGAGAGGTCAAAGATTAAAAGAAGGAATGGATAAGGTTCTGAATGAAGTAGGGCTTCCGCATCAAATGTGCGGGCACCCAAACATTCAGGGTTTTTTAATTACAGAAAATAAAGTTGAAGAAGTAAGAGACCTAGCACATAGTGATGATGATATGTATGAAAAAATTATGGGCCACATGTTTGACCGAGGAGTTTGGGCTGAAGATGACCCAAGAGAGCCCTGGTTCTTGTGTGCTTCACATACTGATGATATAATCGACGAAACACTAAATATTTTTCAAGACTCCGTAAAAGCTTCTTTAAAATAATTTATGTTATCTCAGGTTTATTGGACAGAAGAATATCCATTAGGAAAATCTTATAAGGTATCTACAAATCTTCCTAGTAAAATTGATTTTTTAATTATCGGTAGTGGATATACAGGTTTAACTGCTGCTAGGGTACTTGCCAAAGCAGATAACTCTGTTGCAGTTTTTGAGGAGAAAAAAATTGGTTGGGGCGCAAGTTCCCGCAATGGGGGAATGGCTACCCCAGGTTTAAAGCAAGATATCTTTAAAATATATAAAAAATATGGAATAGAGTATGCCAAGGAATTTTGGAAAGCCTCCGTTGATGCAATTGATTTATTAGAAAACATTATCCAAGAAGAAAAAATTAATTGTGACTGGTCTCGCAATGGACACATTGCCCTTGCATGCAAACAGTCGCACTATGACAAACTGCCTGAATATTTAAATTGGATTCAAAAAGAGCTCGGTCATAAAAAAACATTAGTACCTAAAGAAGAAATTCATTCGGAAATCGGCACTAGTTATTATTACGGAGGAATATCAGATGAAGTCAGTGGGGGACTGCATCCTGCAAAATATGTTGACGGATTAGCAAGAGCATGTACCCATTATGGGGTAAAACTTTTCGAAAACAATCGAGTCTATTCCATAAAAAAGCTTGGAGAAATTTATGAGATTGTAACAGATAAAGGTGCTGTAAAAGCAAAGAAAGTAATTGTTGCTACCAATGGTTACACAGATTTTTTGGTTCCTCAGTTAAAGCGGAAGGTATTTCCTGTTGGTAGCTATATTATTGTTTCAGATGTATTACCAGAAAAATTGCAGAAAAAATTAAGCCCAAAAGGCAGGATGTTTTACGATTCAAAATGGTTTATAAATTATTTCAGACTAACTCCAGACGGACGGATGCTTTGGGGCGGTAGAAATGACCTCAGTACGGATCTTGATTTGGAGGAAAGTGCTTCTATTTTATCGAAACAAGTAAGAAGTGTCTTCCCCGATTTAGAAAAAACAATTTTCACGCATACCTGGACAGGTAAACTGGGTATTACATTTGATCTTATGCCTCACATAGGCGAGGTAAATGGTATTCATTATACTTTTGGATATGGGGGACATGGACTTTCTATTGCAACCTACCTTGGTACTGAAATTGGATTATTATTGTCAGGTCAAAAAAATCGTAGTCCTTTTGAAGAAATTTCACATCAGACTATGTTCTTTTATAGAAAAAATCCGTGGTTTTTACCTTTTGCAGCAAAATACTATCGTTTTTTAGATTGGATTTCTTAGCGGATGCATCCTCTTGAAATTATCGATTATGTAATAGTTATAGTTTATCTTTCAGGTATGATAGGGGTTGGAATATGGTTTGCAAAAAAACATACTGATTTTGAGGATTTTTTTTTAGCAGGACGATCGTTAACAACTCCGATCTTAATCACAACTCTTATATCTACTTACTATGGTATTGATGTTTTATTCGGAGATACACAACTTGCTTTTACTGATGGAGTCGTTGCTTGGTTTGGATATGCTCGCCCAACCTATGCTTTTTTCTTAATCGCGGCTCTTTTACTTGCAAAACGACTACGGGAAAATGATTTCAGGAGTCTTCCTGATATTCTTTATTTCTATTACGGTGATAATGCGAGGTATGTTGGAGCACTTACCTCCTTTATTTATTCCCTTCCTGCTCTTTCACTATACGGTTTTGGGATGTTAGCAGAGGTAGTGCTAGGTCTAAACCCTATGATTGGAATGCTTGCCCTTGGAGGAATTGCATTGTTGTATACCTTAACTGGTGGATTTTGGGCAGTTGCCCTTACTGATTCAATACAGTTTGTAATGATGTGTTTAGTGATTGCCATTTCATTCCCTTTTGCTATGAATTTTATAGGTGGTTTTGATTCAATGATAGAATTATTGCCTAAGAGTTATTTTGATACACTTGGAGATTTAAATATATTTTTAATTATTATTTATGCTTCTACGGGTTTATCTATTCTTGTGGAACCCACATTTTATCAAAGGATATTTGCTGCTAAATCGTATAAGAATGTTCGTAATGCCTTAATCATAGGAATCTTTATTTGGGGATCTTACGATTGGATTATAACGATTTTAGCTATGTCAGCAAGGACAGCTGTCATACAGGGTGTCTTGCCTTCAAATATTGCCCCCGATGCAGCTCTTTTAACTATTGTTATTGCTGCGTTACCGGCAGGAATCGTAGGTTTGTTTATCGCAGGTGTTTTATCAACAGAGATGTCTACACTGGACTCATATTGTTTAGTAGCTGGTGGTAACGTTTCTTATGATATCTATAGACCAGCTTTTAAGCCAGACGTATCTGATAAAGAATTAATAAAAGTTACTAGATATGGAGTCCTGTTATCTTGGATACTAGGATTTGGAATCGCAAATGCTTTTCAACAGATGCTGGGTCTTTGGGTTTTTTTATCTTCTATATTAATATCAAGTACATTGGTCCCAATTCTTTTTGGTTTATATATCAAAAAATTCAGAAAACCTCTTGCGGGGTTTATTAGTTCTGCCTCTGGTCTATTTTCTACTGTTATTCTTAATATCTATATTATGTCAAAAGGGACATTTGATTCTTCAGAAGAAACGTATATTGTGGCTTGGTTCGGAATTGATTTTTTACAAGAATTTGTCATGTACATTACTATCCCAATTTCTTTAGCAGGTTTCTTTATTGGTTATTTCATCGAAAAAAGAGGTAATTAATGAGCTATTGGGAAATATTTACATGGCTAACGGTCATCATGCTTGGGATAGGATCTATCATTGTATTTATTTTCTTTATGAAAGATATAAAGCATATTTTAGAAAAATTTCAAAAAGGGAAAAAATGAATTATAAAAATTTTATAAATAATGAGTGGTTGGATTCAGATTCTGGAAAAACCTTTGAAGTAGTGAATCCATTTACAGAAAAAGTCATCGCAAAAGTTCCCGCTTCTGTTAAAAGCGATGTAAATAAAGCAGTTGAAGCGGCACAAGTTGCGTTCAAAAGTTGGGGTACAATGACTGCTAGTGAGCGACGAGATTATCTCCAAGCGCTTGCCCAAACATCGCTGGAGCATTCTGAATCCTTAGCAAAAACAATTTCAAAAGAAATGGGGAAGCCTCTAAAAGATGCAATAACTGAAATTGAAGATTTGTCGGAATATCTTCAATATTATAGTGAACTTGCTAGAGACCAAGTTGGAAGGATTGTTTCTCCAGTTGAGAAAAAATCTATGTCTTTGGTACGTTATGAACCCTATGGAGTTGTAGGATGTATTATTCCATGGAACTATCCACTTTCATTGATGGGTTGGAAATTGGCTCCAGCTTTGGCTGCTGGAAATACAATTATCATGAAACCTAGTGAGGTTACCTCGACATCTTTATTACACTGGGCAGAGGTTGTGCGTGATATAATGCCTCCCGGGGTTTTAAATGTGGTCACAGGATATGGCACAGAAGCAGGTGAGGAAATAGTTAAACATCCATCTATTCCTATAATTACTTTTACAGGTTCCGTAAAAACTGGAAAAAGAATAGCAATACATGCTGCTGAAAATTTAAAAAAGGTTTCTCTAGAACTCGGTGGAAAAGATCCTGTTATTATTTGTGATGATGCAGATATAGATATAGCGGCAAAAGGAACTTCTTGGGGAGGTTTTGTTAATTCTGGTCAAGTTTGCACATCTGTTGAACGAGTTTATGTATATAGTAATGTTGCAGATAGATTTACAGAGGCTTTAGTTGAGGAGGCAAAAAATGTGAAGCTAGGCGACCCTATGGATGAGAATACAGATATAGGACCAATGGCATCAAAAGCACAGCTGAAAAACACTGTAGGAAAAGTTGCACTTGCAAAAGAGCAGGGTGCACGTCTCCTAACAGGAGGAAGTCGCCCTGCTGAGCTTGCAAGAGGTTATTTTTTTTCTCCTACAGTCTTTGATAGAGTTAAACCTGATATGGAAATTGTTACAGAAGAGTCGTTCAGTCCAGTGATTCCTATTCAAAAAATTGACTCATTTGATGAGGCGGTGGCAATGGCAAACTCTACAAAATACGGTTTGGGATGTACTATTTTTACTAAAGATATTGAACGTGCCCTAACAGCGGCAGATAAAATAAAATCAGGGACAGTTTGCATTAATAATCCTCTTATGGAAAATATCGCTGCTCCTTTTGGAGGTATGAAACAGTCTGGTATTGGCAGGGAACATGGTATTGAAGCTTTAGAAGAATTCAGAGAAGCAAAACATATTTACATTGATTATGATTATTCTAAAAAGAGTTGGTGGTTTTAAAGTAAGTAATATGAAAGACTCTCAAAACTTAGAAAACCTATGGATGCCATTCTCCGCAAATCGATCTTTTAAAGCCCGGCCAAGATTAATGAATGAAGCAAAAGGAGTTTACTACAAAAAGGTAGACGGGACATCAGTCCTGGACGGGACCTCTGGGTTATGGTGTTGCAATGCAGGTCATAACCATCCTAAAATAGTTCAAGCTATTCAAAATCAGGCAGGGAAATTAGATTACGCACCATCTTTTCAAATGGGACATACATTAGGGTTTAAAGCGGCTGAAAAGTTGCTAGATTTTTCTCCTTCTTCTGATTTTCAGTATGTATTTTTCACCAACTCAGGCTCTGAATCTGTTGATACTGCGTTAAAAATTGCTCTGGGCTATCAGCAACATAAAGGTAAAAAAGATAAAACAATCTTAGTGGGACGAGAAAGAGCCTATCACGGTGTTGGGTTCGGTGGTATATCTGTTGGGGGACTTCCTTTAAATAAAAAACATTTTTCGTTACTTAATAATGTTGACCACATAGTCTCAACGCATAATCTTGAAAAAAATGCATTTAGCAAAGGATTACCTCAATGGGGCTGCGAATTAGCCGATGATTTATACCGTATTATTAAAAAGTATGGAGCCGATAGAATTGCTGCGTTTATCACAGAGCCTTTGGCAGGGTCAACAGGTGTTTTAGTACCACCCAAAGGATATTTGGAAAAAATTAGAGCAATATGTACAGAGCATGATATTTTACTTATATTTGATGAAGTAATTACTGGTTTTGGAAGATTGGGGACTCCTTTTGCTGCTCAATATTTTAATGTTATCCCTGATATGATTGTATGTGCCAAAGGCCTTACAAGTGGTACGGTCCCTATGGGAGCGGTGATAATCAAAAAAGGAATTTATGAGGCCTATCAAGATGGAGACCCTAATAAGATTGATCTATTTCATGGGTATACCTATTCGGCACATCCCTTGGCAGCAGCAGCCCTTATTGCAACCCTTGAAGTTTATTCTGAAGATGGTTTATTTGATCAGGCAGCACAGATGGCTCCCTACTGGGAAGATGCATTACATTCTCTAAAAGGAGTTGACCATGTAATTGATATCCGAAATCTAGGCTTTGTCGGTGGGATTGAAATGTCAATGCGTAATGGAGAAGTTGGTAAAAGAGGATATAATGTTTTTGAAAATGCATTTCATGAAGAAAATGTATTAATACGATTTACAGGGGATATCATTGCACTGTCTCCTCCATTAATTACAGAAAAATGCCATGTCGATCAAATAATTGATTCATTAAGAAAAATTATTCCACTTCATTAATTTTAATCATAGTCAAACAATTTTTAAAGAAGCTTTTTATATTTAAAATGTTTAATCACTGACCAAAGAGGAATTTAATGAGATATAAAAATTATATTAATAATGAATGGGTGGATGGATTAGATGGAAATAAATTTGATATTGAAAACCCGTTTACTGAAGAAATAATTGCTCAAGTACCTAAAAGCTCTGCCAGAGATGTAGATGTAGCGGTACAAGCTGCGAAGAGCGCTTGGAAAAATTGGAAAACATTAGGTTCTTTAGATATGAGAGATTTAATGCGTGAGGTAGCAGTTAAGAGCAGAATTCATGATTATGAAATTGCTAAGATTATTACAGCAGAAAGTGGTAAGCCATTAATAGAATGTTTAGATGAGATAGAATGGATTGCCTCTATATTTGAATATTATTCTGAAATAGGACGAGATCAACGTGGCAGAGTTGTGGCACCAGTGACTCCACGATCCATGAGTATGGTTGTCAAAGAATCTTATGGAGTTGTGGGATGTATTGTCCCATGGAATTATCCACTTCTTCTCATGGCTTGGAAAGTGGCGCCAGCTCTTGCTGCCGGAAATACTGTTGTTATAAAGCCTTCAGAAATTACACCTTTGTCTATAGTAGTTTGGTTAGAAAAATGTTGTAATCATTTACCCAGAGGTATTTTAAATATGGTAACAGGGTTTGGTGATACAGGAGCAGCCTTAGTTGAACATCCAGATACAAGAGTGATTGCTTTTACTGGATCTGTGGATACTGGGAAAAAAATTGCTTCTATGGCAGCAAATCAATTAAAAAAAACAAGTTTAGAATTAGGTGGTAATGACCCTATCATTATTTGTGATGATGTGGATATAGATATTGCAGCAAAAGGGACTGCCTGGGGCGGACTCCTAAATGCAGGTCAGGTTTGCACATCTCTTGAACGTGTTTTTGTTATGGAATCAATAGCGGATTCTTTTATTGAAGCTGTAGTAGAAGAGGCAAAAAACGTACGATTGGGTGATCCGATGAATGGAGAAACAGATATGGGGCCAATGGTTTCTTCCGCTCAATTAGAAAAAACAGAAGCAAAAGTACAACAGGCAAAAGAGGAAGGTGCTAGATTATTATGCGGTGGCAGTCGTCCCAATCAGTTTAACAAAGGATATTTTTTTCACCCTACTGTTTTTGATAAAGTTGAAAGCCAAATGTCAATGATGAATATCGAAACTTTTGGACCTATTATTCCAATTCAAAAAGTAAAAACATTAGATGAAGCTATTGATCTTGCAAATAACTCTATGTATGGTTTGGGGTGTAATATTTATACGAATGATATGGAAAAAGCTCTTACTGCTGCGGATGATATTAAAGCGGGTTCTTTTTGGATAAATGATCCTTTAACAGACAATGAGGCGGCACCATTCGGAGGGATGAAAATGTCTGGAGGAGGAAGAGAGCTTGGGATTGAAGGCTTAGATGAATTTAGAGAATCAAAGCATATATTAATTGATTATAAAATTAGAAAAAAAGATTATTGGTTTCCGTATAGTCTAGAAGAAGGTAGAAAAACATAGAAGATGAAGGTCAAAATAAAAACAAGTATTCCAGGACCAAATTCAATAAAATTAAGTAAAGACAGGTCTAACAATGTTGCGAATGGTCATGGTTCTGTTTGTGGAGTGTATATAGATAGAGCTGAAGGCTCAAACTTGATAGATGTAGATGGAAATGTATTCATTGATTATGCAGGTGGGATAGGCACCATGAATGTGGGTCATTCCCATCCAAAAGTTATAGCGGCTATACAACAACAGATTAAAAAATTTATTCATCCTTGTTTTACGGTTTCGCCCTACGAGCTATATAATATCCTTGCCAAAAGATTATCAGACTTAGTTCCTATTTCTGAACATTGCAAAGCTGCATTTTTTAATTCTGGGGCAGAAGCAGTAGAAAATGCTGTAAAAATCTCTAAATCTTTTACTGGAAGAAATGGGGTTCTTGTTTTTTCTCATGCCTTTCATGGAAGGACACAAATGACAATGTCTATGACCTATAAAAATGATCCATATAAAAAAGGATTTGGTCCGTTTCTTTCAAATATTCATTGTCTTGAATTTCCAGAACGCGGTATAGATTTATCAAGCTTAGAATTTGATCCTCAAAATATAGCTTGTATGGTTATTGAACCTGTTGCAGGCGAAGGAGGGTTTATTCCAGTGTCAAAAGAAGCTATGCTTTCTTTAAGACAATTCTGTAACAAACATTCTATTGTAATGGTTGCAGACGAGGTCCAAACAGGTTTTGGGCGGACTGGAACTTTATTTGCAATGGAGCAGTTTGGAGTGGAACCAGATCTATTTACTCTTGCAAAGTCTATTGCAGGCGGGTTGCCTTTAAGTGGAGTCATAGGGAAATCTGAAGTGATGGATGCAGCTCATGTTGGAGGTATTGGAGGGACTTTTGGAGGTAATCCGGTTTCATGTGCATCGGCTTTGGCTGTCTTAGATATTATGCAAGATGAAGAGTTACCTCAACGAGCTTTTCGGATAGGAAATAAAGTACATAAAAAAGTTGAAGAGATTATGGGTCTCTGTCCATGGATTGGTGGAATTCGCGGTATGGGGGCAATGCAGGGTATAATAATCATCAATCCTGAAAGTGGAGATGCTGATAAAAAACGTACCAGTAAAATACATCAATATGCTTTAGAAAATGGCTTGATAACAATTACTGCAGGAACATATGGTAATGTTATTCGAACTCTAATGCCATTAACAATAAAAGAAGAAGAGCTCACTCAGAGTATAGATATTCTTTCTAACGCTATAAAAAATGCTTAAAGGACGCACGAATAATGGAAAAAATTAATTTTAAAAATTACGGATCCCAAAAAAACTGGATTTCAGGATGTTATAATGATTCAAATTCATTAGAAAAAATCTCTGTGATTTCGCCTTATTTTGATAAGGAAATTGCTACAGTGCCAGATTCAAATGTAATAGATCTAAATCTTGCAGTTGAAAAATCAAAATTAGTATTCCCTCATTGGTCCAAAGTAAACATACGTGATCGAGCAGAAGTAATGTTTCAATTAAAATCGATTTTAGAAAAAAATATGGAAGAACTTGCTTACTTAATTGCTTTGGATAACGGAAAAACAATTGAAGATGCAAAAGGAAGTATACTTCGAGGTAAAGAGGTTGTAGAGTTTGCTACTTCGCTACCCTCAGTATTAGGCGGAGATTCATCTCAAGTAGCAAATGGAATTACTTGTACTTTAAGTTACGAACCAATAGGAGTTGTTGCAGGGATTACTCCATTTAATTTTCCAGCGATGGTACCTTTGTGGATGATTCCCTTAGCAATTACAACCGGCAATTGTTTTATACTAAAACCATCGGAACAAACACCACTTTCAGCTTTGAAAATTGCAGAATATCTTAAAGAGGCAGGGCTACCTGATGACGTATTTCAAGTAATCAATGGCTCGCGTAAAGCCGTAGAAGGTATTTGTGATCATCCAGATATTAAAGCAATTGCATTTGTTGGGTCTTCGAATATCGCAAAAATTGTGTATTCTCGATCAACTGCATTAGGGAAACGTGCTCTTTGTTTAGGAGGTGCGAAAAACCATATGATTATAGTGCCAGATGCTGACCTAGATTCCACAGCAAAAGGTCTTTTAGCTAGTTCTATGGGAAGTGCAGGACAACGATGTATGGCTGCTAGTGTTGCTGTTGGTGTAGCAAATATTGACCCTATTATTCAACAATTAGTTAAAGAAGGAAATCAATTTAAGCTTGGGGTAGATATGGGGACAATTGTAAGCAAAGAGGCATTTAATCGAATAAATAATTATATAAATGAAGCAGAAAAATTGGGGGCGGATATATTAATTGATGGTAGAAATGTGACGCCACCTGAAGATTATGAAAATGGCTACTGGTTAGGGGTGACTATCTTGGATAATGTGGACCCTAGTTGGCCATGCGCACAAGAGGAAATTTTTGGTCCAGTTTTATCTATTATTCGAACAGATACATTAGAGCAGGCCATGCAGATTGAAAATGATAATATTTATGGTAATGCTGCTGCTGTATTTACTACTTCAGGTGAAATTGCAAAAACTATATCGGAGAATGCATCTGCAGGAATGATTGGAGTTAATATTGGAGTACCAGTTCCAAGGGAGCCATATAGTTTTGGTGGATGGAATGAATCGAAATATGGACATGGAGATATAACGGGTAAAAGTGGCATCCAGTTCTGGACTAATTTGAAAAAAGTAACTGCTAGGTGGCCAGAGACCGAGGAGCCATGGAAAAAATATTTTTAATAAAAGTCAAACCACTTTGGATCTAAGTCAGGCCACTCATTACCATCTGCCTGTTCTGCTTTTTCTTCCCAATTCCTTTTTCCACTCCAATTTTCGACTTTAAAACTATAAACGGAAGTTTGTTTTAATTCTGTATTTGTAATTGCTCTATAATCTTTATTCGGTTTCATCTCACCAAAATATTTTCTAAGGAGGCCATTTAAAATTTCTTTTTTTTCATTGATTTCAGTAACAACCTTGATTATTCCAAATGCAATAACACACTCATATTGAAAACTCATTTCAAGTGCTAAGTTAGATGGTAAAAGTTTTCCAGATTTAAAACATTCGAAACTTGCTTTTGATTCTTTTTCGGCATTATAGCGCATTCTTCCATGTGCATTAGAATGGAAGTATATTTCATGATTATTAGAACTATACCAAAAAGAAGTGGGATTGATAAATGGCTGATTTTTATCTAAGGATACAAAATGTCCAACCTGGGTTTGTTTTAAGAATTGAATAATCCATTCATCATTCATTTCTAAGTTTTGTTTCCTAGATTGATTTATCGGTTTTTTATTTGGATTGTAAGTCATTTTTTTCTTTTGAGTTTACAATTTTCGCACCACAGTTATTGCAAAATTTTGCAATAGCAGATTGTCTGTTATCATTACATACAATGCATGTTACTTTTGTTTTATCAGAGGTAAAATGCATTGCTGAGGTTACTATTCCAGTAGGAACAGCTATGATTGAATAACCCATAATCATGATAATAGCTGCTATAAATTGACCCAAGTTTGTTTGAGGAGATAAATCTCCATAGCCAACTGTAGTAAGTGTAACGATTGCCCAGTAAATACTTCGAGGAATACTATCAAATCCAGATGATTCACTCTCGATTAAATACATTATTGATCCAAGGATAATTACTATATTGATAAGAAAAAACAAATAAACAAATATTTTTCTCTTGCTTGCAATCATAGCTTTTTTTAGATATTCCGCTTCGCCCATAAATTGAACTAATTTTAGAACACGAAATACTCGAAGAACTCGAAGAACTCGAATTATAGAGAATACTCCAGCTCCAGGTATCAATAAACTAATATAAGTTGGAATTAGAGCTAGAAAATCAATGATTCCAAAAAAACTGAAAATGTAACTCGAGGGTAATCGTATGCAAAATATTCGAAGAAGATATTCGATGGTAAATAGTATCGTGAATATCCATTCTGCGTAATTAAAAACATAGCCATAATCTCGATTATATTCAAAAACACTATCAAGCATAACCAATAAAACACTAAGAATTATTGCAATAATTAAGGTTAAATCAAATATTCTTCCGGCAATTGTATCTGTACCAAAAATGATTGTTTTTAATTTATTTTTAAATTTTCCCATTTGTATACTAATCCTTACTAATGGAAGATAAGCCTATAATAAAATCACAACAAGAAAGAATATTTATTTAGGTGTGAATACCATTTAACTAAAAAGACTAATCAAAGTTAAGAGCCTTGGACAGTATCTCTATGTCTGAATTAAATGATTCTGGCATTAATGGGCCGAAAGAAAATCTAAAAAATTGATTTAGATGAGAGTCGTTTTCTAACCGATACATATCACAATCAGTGCCTTTTAATATTGCTGCTCCTTGTTTGAAAAGTTGTTTATTTAGTTCTGCTGCATTTAATGTTCCAGGCAACTTACACCAGTGATAAAACCCTCCCTCTCCTGAATATAATTCCAAACCCAAATCTAAAAATGCTTTATGATAACGATTACGTTGTAAATCATAAAATTTTGGAATTGCATTTCTAGAAAGTTCAATTCGATGCTTATCAAACAATTTTAAAGCATAGAGTTGTGATGGATGAGAAACGCCTCCCATACCAAAAGATGAAAAATTCCCTAATATTTCTATGTGCTTTTTTGCTGCAATAACCCAACCTATTCTAATACCAGGGCATTGCAATCCTTTTGTAGCAGCACCTGCAATAAAAAGATTAGAATCCTCAATGTTGTCCATATACTGAATAGCACTTACTGGTGCAGTATGAAATAATTCATATGCTTCGTCAATGAGCAGTCCATTATTTGAGAATGAACATTTTTGTACAAGGTCTGCAAGCTCAGTACCCTTTCTTGTTATACCTGTGGGATTACAGGGGTTACTAAGTAATACAAGTTTTCTTTCAGAAGAATCACTATCAAGGTATTCATCTGTACTTGGGTAGAAGTGATTTTCAACAATACTATCAACAATATCATAATTACATTTCATTAGCTCCAACATATCATAATAGGGAGTGTATTCTGTTGATGCTATTTTTATTTTGATATCGCGTTTTAAAAACATTAACAATGCAATAAGCCCAGGTCGACCACCAGCAAAAATCATGACATTATCAAGATTAATAGAGGAGCCATAATAGTGATTGTAATATTCCGCAATTGTTTGCCGTAACTTTGGCTGACCCCATGCCTTAGGATATTTTAAGTCTCTTGAATTGATTTTCACCGATGTTGGCATTTCTGGACCACCTGGAATTTGAGTTGTTAATGGATAGCCTTGGCTCCAAGGATGCGTTCCTTTTTCACCCATATAAGATCCAAAAGAGTTTTGAAATGCATAGAGTGTTTCATATATCCCCATTGGGGGAACATGCGTTAGAAAGCTTTTATTATCATTCATTCAATATTATACCTTTTAATATTATTGATTAGTTATTAGTGTGAACATTTTACCTATTTTTGTATTCCCATTTGCTCGATATTTTTGGCCCGTTTCTAAATCTTCTATAATCCATTTAGTTGGACATTTTGTTTTTATAATTAAGTTAATAGAAGATTCTAATTCATCTGCCTTTTCTCCATTAATAAGTGTTCGTTTTCTTTTCATGCTAAGCTAATCCTTATTATTTATACCTAAATCTACCAATCAATACGTTTTTAAAAAAATAAACTGATAGTGAAAATCACCCTCCAGAAGATATGCTTTCTTTGACAATATATTCTTTATAACCTTTAAAAACACCCTTCTTCTCTTTTTTAAATGTTTCTTTTTTAATTATTGCACCATCTTTATTTCTCCAACACCAAATTCCAACAGGTTCTCCCGATTCAAAAAATCCTTCGACTTCGCTTTTTCCATTTTTAAACCACTTAGTATATCTACCTTCTAGAATACCATTGTTATAAGTATAACGCCATTCTTTTTGTCCATTATTATAAAAAAGAGAGACTGGACCATCCAGTAATCCATTTTTATATGTTTCCTGTAACTTCCTCCCAGTTGGATGCCATTCAGTCCATAATCCATGTTTTACGCCTGAACTTAAAATCCCCATATTCAATTGGTTATTATTAGAGATATTATATACTAATCCATTTGCTATATTGCCATCTTCTTTTAAAATATAAATCCCATCTTTTTTTTTTATTGAATTGATATGAATTGTGTTTTCAGCATTTATGTAAGAAATACTAAATATTATAAATATTAAAGGATATAAATACATTTCACATAATATTCTTAAACTATTTATTATTCAAATAACCAAAGATTCCTTGTGATATTATTAAAACAGCAATTATTAATGGTATAAAGAGAGAATAATTTATAGATATAAGTGTTATTATTATTCCAAATATTATAAAAAAGATATATACTGTTTTTTTTGTCAATTATTATCTTTTTATTAATGAAGCTTATTTAATTGTAATAGATACATACAATGATTACAAATTTTAACCGCTGAAGGTTATTCTGAAATAAGATATATCGCAAAATAGATTATCAATATAGTAATGAATAAAGCAATTAAATTTAATGGCCTTCTTTTACGTAATTCTTCTTTATCATAGGTTTGCATACTTATTTCTAGTTTTTAAAATTATTAATTAAACCAAACTCCAAAGCCCTCATCTCTTAATTTTTCTGCGAGCATTTCTTCAATTTCTAGAGCATCTTGTCTAGATGGGATAGGGTTATATTTTTCATATAATTCTGGTTTTAATTTTAGACCATAAATTTTCGCATATTTATTTGCTTTATAACCTTCTTTATGTTGTTCAAATCTTAACTTTGGATTTCTTGCTGATTGCCCAACATATACACACCCATTCCCTTTTATATAAAAAGGGTTTTTTTTTCGAAACATTCTATGATTTGCAACTCTTTCTTCTAATTCAATAACATATACGAAGTATTTTGACATTTAAGATATAAAAATAAAAAGTTTATATTTTATTGTGGAGGCGGGGAGATTCGAACTCCCGTCCGAAATAGAATGATGTAAAACTTCTACATGCTTAGTCTTCTGATGTCTTTTTTATTTAATCTTGTATCAGAGACAAAACCAAGACCAAACTAGCTCGTAAAATTTTATCTTAAACCAACGAGCAGATTTAAGACTAGTCTATGTAATTGACGTTCTTAGTTCAGACCATAGACTAATCTGAGCAAGAACGGACTGCAAGACTTAAGCTGCAGCCATGTAGCCGTAATCGGCATTTATAGTTATAACAGATTATTAAGGAGGTAGCTGTTATCCTCCGCATGCCATTATACATACTTCTTATATCGTCGATACCTGTCGCCCCCATTTTCAAAAATCCTTTCAACTAAATACGAAAAAAAGAAAAGGCTTCTAGCGCCAACCCGAAGCCTTTTCAATATGTTGAAATAATAGTTTTCCAACTTTAAATCATTTGTCATCCTCTTTCTTTGAACCTTCTTTTGAAAAAAATTCGTTAAAAAGAGGCTTACAAGTATAGACCTTGTATAAAATTAAGGTCAATAGATAAAGTTGTTTTTTTTCATTTATATTTAATAGAGATAATTAATTTCATAATTAATTTTTGTATATGCACCCGTAGCTCAATTGGTAGAGCAGTGGCCTCTTAAGCCATTGGTTGATGGTTCGAGTCCATCCGGGTGTACTTGAGAA
>MDTB01239451.1_pt1 | contig 27981 bp, 23 predicted proteins | sample 811161 | NCBI WGS metagenome assembly MDTB01 (sample SAMN05326650, study PRJNA326480) | marine metagenome | isolation source: seawater | place: Mediterranean Sea | collected 2009
GTCTTTAGTTCGTCGTCCGGGTTAGCTGCTTGAGCATATTTGTAAAAATATGCCTAGATAAATGACTTCTTAAATGACAGAACCCGGCTTATAGATTATCTGGCAATCTTAAATATATTCATCTAAATGTTCCTTTTTTGTACTTTTAGTGCTTAAAACTATTATATTGACTAACCTGTCAAATCCCATATGATCCCAAATAATCCCAAATTGGAGGATGTATTGATTGTAAAAAAAATAGAAAGAAAATTTAACAAGTATGTTTTTATCAAGTTACGAAAACAAAATAGACAAAAAAGGAAGGGTGTCAGTGCCTGCATCATTTAGATCCTTTTTAACAACCCAAGGTTACAATGGTTTTGTGTCATATCCATCTTTTAGTAATCCAGCTTTAGAATGCTGTACTCAAGAGAGAATTGAAAAATTATCTAACTCAATAGATACCTTAAACCCATTTGAAGAAAAAAGAGATTATTTTGCAACATCTGTTTTGTCTGAAAGTTCCAATTTAATTTTTGATAGTGAAGGCAGGGTACAGTTTTCAAAAAAACTTCTAAATTTTGCAAAAATCAAAAGCGATATCTTATTTGTTGGACTAGGTAAAACTTTTCAGGTTTGGAGCCCTAAAAATTTTGAGAAATTTAAGTCTTTTGCGAGGAAAAAGGCCTTACAAAGCAGATCAACACTTAAATGGGATAACAATAACAAATGATAAAAGGAGGGAGATATGAGCATTAATATTGGAGGGGGTGAATTAAAAGAATTAAAGCCAAGAATTTTAGTAATGGGAATAGGTGGAGCTGGTGGTAACGCAATTAATTCCATGATCGAGTCAGGAATGCAAGGTGTTGAATTTGTTGCAGTGAATACTGATGCTCAAGATTTAAGAGTAAACAAGGCAGATGCCAAAATCCAAATTGGAATGAATTTAACAAAAGGTTTAGGTGCAGGAGCTAAAAACGATATCGGTCAAGCTGCAGCTGACGAGTCTTTGAATGAAATTGTAAGTTACATACAAGGAAGTAACATGATTTTTATAACTGCTGGAATGGGTGGAGGTACTGGAACAGGAGCTTCTCATGTAATAGCTAGAGCTGCTAAAGAATTGAACATTCTCACAGTTGGAGTAACTACTCTACCTTTTGCTTATGAAGGGCCAAAAAGAATGCGAAGAGCTATAGAGGGATTAGAAGAACTAAAAAAACACTTAGATACAGTTATTGTTGTTCCTAATCAGAACCTTTTTAAAATAGCAAATGAAGCAACTACGTTTGAAGAATCTTTTTCATTATCTAATGATGTTTTGAAACATGGAGTTCAAAGCGTTACAGATCTAATGGTCAGACCAGGTATGATAAATCTAGACTTTGCAGATGTTGAAACAGTGATGAGTGCTATGGGTAAAGCTATGATGGGAACTGGTGAAGCTGATGGTGAGAACAGAGCAATGGCTGCTACTGAGATGGCTTTAAACAATCCTTTAATTGATGAATATTCACTAAAAGGTGCAAAAGGTCTTTTAGTTAACATCACAGGAGGAAAAGATATAACTCTTTTTGAGGTTGATCAATCTGTAAATAAAATTAGAGCAGAAGTAGATCCAGAAGCCGAACTTATTTTTGGTGCAATTAAAGATGAAAACATGGAAGGAAAAATTAGAGTGTCTATAGTTGCAACTTCATTGGATGGTCATAGACCTGAGTCAAAAACTGTTTTGAATATGGTGAATAGAATTCAAAATAGAAACCCAGGATATTCTGATAATATTTTTAAAAATCCTAATATCGAACAAAACCCTATGAGTTCAATTGATGGAGCTACTGCTTTGAAACTCGATGAGCAATTAGAAATAGATGCTACTCCTCAAAGTACTGATGCTTCACTTTTAGAGGAAGGAACAACTGAAAAAATAAACACAAGTCAGGACTCGAGATCTCAAGGAATTTCAATAGAAAATGCATCTTATATTGAGAATAATCTGGAGGTTGAAAATAAATTAGATAGTGCAGATCCTGAAGAGGCACATACACCTAAATTGTTTTCTGAAGATAATAATCATAAAATTGAAGAAGAAGATCTTCAAACGGATAAATTATTTGATCAAAATTCCACAGATGAAGAGGAATTCGAAATTCCAGCTTTTTTAAGAAAGCAAAAATATTAATGAAGATTTTGAAGAATTATAATGAAATTACCCCATACATCACTGGAAGGAAAACATCTTCCAGTGATGATCGATGAGGTTCTAGAAATTTGTAATCCCAAAAATGGTGGTAATTTTATGGACTGTACTTTTGGGGCTGGCGGTTACTCTAAAGAATTCCTTAAATTTCAAGAAGCTAAAGTAGTAGCATTTGATAGAGATAACCATGTAATAGAAATAGCAAACAAATTAAAAAACAAATTTAAGTCAAGATTTATATTTCACAATAAGAAGTTCAGTAAATTAGATCTTGTATCAACTAACAAATTTGATGCAGTAATATTTGATTTAGGCCTTTCATCTATTCAATTGGATGACTTATCAAGAGGATTTTCCTTTAAATCTAAAAACGAATTAAATATGTCCATGGGATTAACGGAAAGATCTGCAATGAATGTTTTAAATACTTATAGCTCTAAAGATCTGAAAGATATAATAAAAACTTTTGGTGAAGACGATGATGCCTTTAGAATATCTAAAAATATCGTAAAAGAGAGAAATATTAGTCAAATTAAAACTACTGATGAGTTAGTTAAGATTATAAAGAGATCCAAAAAAAAAAATTATATAAAAAAGATAGACGAAAGTACAAAAACTTTTCAAGCTATACGAATTTTTGTAAATCAAGAAATATCAGAGTTAATTGAAGGAATAATTAATGCTACTAAAATTCTTAAACCTGGTGGCAAATTAATTGTTATTAGTTTTCATTCGATTGAAGACAAAATTGTAAAATTTTATTTTAAAAATTTTTCTAAAAATCACTCTAGATCAAATAAATATTTGCCAGAAAATATTGAAAATTTATCACTATTTGAAAATTATAAAAATAAGGTAATCACAGCAAATCCAAACGAAGTTAAGAAAAATCCTAGATCAAGATCTGCTAAATTACGTGTTGCTATTAGATCCGAAAATGAATTTATCGAACCTAAAGAATTGAGAAAAAAATTTAAATTTCTTACTGATTTGGAGAATAGAATTGCTTAAAACAAAATTTATAATTTCTATTGCCGTGTTCTCATTTTTATTGTTTTGCACTTCAATTATAAAAAATAAAACAAGGGTAATTGAAAAAAACATTATATCTTATGAAAAAAAAATATTTATCTTGAAAAGCGAACTATACGAGAGTCAACTTGATTTTTATTATTTAACCTCTCCAAAAATATTAGAAAAAAAAATATCATTTCTTACTAATGATCAGTATCAATATATGAATATTTCCAAAATTTATCTTGATTACAATCATTTTATTTCTGAACAAAAAAAAATAACAAAAAAATAATTTATGAGAAAAAAAAGAATAAAAAAACATCTTAATACTAACCAACAAAGTTTTTTCTTCGAAGACTATTTAAGTACAAATCAAAAGTTCAAAAAAGAGAAGAATTTTACAGTTAATGAGGATAGAATATTTATACTTTTCTTTTCTTTTTTATCACTTATCTTAGTATTTGCATTAAAGATAATTTTTGTTTCTCTTCAAAGTTACACAAGTAATAATGATATAGGAAATAAGTATAGTTTTAATCCTATAAGAAATGATATTGTTGATAGAAATAGTGTTTTATTATCTAGAAATATTATAGCTTACCATGCAGCAATTAAACCAAATTTAATTAAAGATAAAAAAAAATTTTTAGTAAAAATAAAATTAACTTTACCTGAGATAGATGGTCAAAATTTACAAAAAAATTTAAATCAAAAAAAATATTTCTACTTAAAAAAAAGACTTACAGATACTCAAAAAGATAAATTATGGAAACTCGGAGAGAAAGGAATAATTTTTGAACCTTTACAAACTAGAGTATATCCACAATCTAATCTTTATAGTCATATAATTGGTCAGACAGATTATGATAATTATGGCATTTCAGGAGTTGAAAATTATTACGATATTTATTTAAGGAATAAAAAAAATATTAATAAACCATTAAAGTTGTCGTTAGATACTAACATACAATATGTTGTAAAAAGCGAACTTGAAGAGGCATTAAAAATTTTTAGAGCAGAAGGTGCTGCATCTATAGTAATGGACTCTGATAATGGAGAAGTTCTTTCTTTAGTTTCACTTCCAGATTTTAATATAAATAAAAGAATTGACCTAAGAGATAAAATATTTATGAACAAAATTACTAAAGGGGTTTTTGAGCTAGGATCAATATTTAAAACTTTTACTGTGGCTTTAGCTTTAGAAGAAGAATTAGTAGATACAAAAACAATTATTAAAAATATTAAAAAAGATATTAAATGTTCGGTACATAAAATTTCAGATATCAAACAGTTTCCAGAGTCTATGACTGTAGAGGATATATTAATCCAGTCATCTAATATTGGGACAGTCAAAATAGCCAGAAAAATTGGAGAAGATAAATATAAAAAATTTTTAAAAGAATTAAATCTTCTAAACAGTCCAAAATTTGAATTGGATGAAATCGGCAATCCGATCCCCTTTAATTGGAATAAATGTAAACTCGAAACAATTTCATTTGGTCATGGTATCACAACAACACCTCTTCAGGCTGCAGCAGCTTATGCCACTTTGATTAATGGAGGTAAACTTGTAACACCTACATTAGAAAAGGATAAAAACAATAATTTGAATTTTAAAAGAATAATTTCCAAAGAAACTAGTTCAAAAATTAAAGATATTTTAAGAAAAGTTGTAACTGATGAAAAAGGTACTGCTAGTTTGGCAAATATTTATGGGTATAACGTTTCAGGCAAAACTGGAACATCGCAATATTACGATGATGAAAATAAAAACATTAACACCTTCATATCTTCTTTTACTGTATTAAATAAAAATTACATTCTTCTAGTAATGCTAGATAATCCTCAGATAGCTAAAAATCTAATATACAATTATAGAGGTATAAAAATTAATGGATCAAGAAATGAGGCGGGCTGGAATGCCGTTTATTCATCAGGCAAAATTATAGAAAAAATTGGACCTATTTTAGCCATAAATAATAAAGAAGTTCCTAATCATCATGTTGTTAAAAAAACTAATTAAAAACTGTCCAAAAAAACTTTTAAATATAAAAGTTAAAGGCCTGTCTTTAGACACAAGAACATTAAAAAAAGGTGAACTATTTTTTGCATTAAAAGGATCAAAAAGTAATGGTGAAAAATTTATAATTAAGGCACTAAAAAAAGGAGCTTCAGCAATTGTTTCTTCTAAAGAAATTAAAGGGAATTTGAAAATTATAAAAGTCAATGATGTAAGGGATTGTCTTGGAAAAATTTGTTCTAAATTTTACAATAAAAAACCAAAAAATATTATTGCCGTTACGGGTACCAACGGAAAAAGCTCAGTAGCTGATTTTTTTCATCAGATTCTTTCTTTGAATGGAATACCCGTTGCAACTATAGGGACTTTAGGGATTAAAACAAAAACTGTGAAAAAGATTAAACTTACTAGTCCAGATGTTATTAGCTTGCATAAGGAGCTTAGTGAATTAAAAAAAAAAAAAATTGAAAACGTTTTACTAGAAGCTTCAAGTCATGGATTAGATCAGGGTAGGCTTGATGGTATAAACATAAAGGCGGGAATTTTTACAAATTTAAGCCAAGATCATTTGGATTATCATAAATCTATGAAAAAATATTTAAGTGCTAAATTAATATTATTGAGAAAAATATTAAACAAAAATAGCTATATAATCACAGATAGAAGTATTCCAGAATTTCAGCAAATAAAAAAAATTGCTCAAAATAAACATTTTAAAAAAATATTTATTAATTATTTAAAGAAAGAATTTGATTTTTCTAGATTTAAACCAATTGGAGATTTTCAAAAGAAAAACTTGATTATGGCAATAAAAGCCTCTCAAATTATTGGATTAAATAAAAAAAAGATATCTAAATGTATAAACAAAATAAAAAGTGTTAAGGGTAGATTAGAATTAGTAAAAGAATATCCTGATCAAACAAAAGTATTTATAGATTTTGCTCATACTCCTGATGCAATTAAAAATGCTTTAATTTCACTAAAAAAACATTACAAAAAAGATATAACAATAGTTTTTGGTTGCGGAGGTGAAAGAGATAAAAACAAAAGAGAAAAGATAGGAAAAATCGTTAGTACACTTTGTGATAAAATATTTGTCACAGATGATAATCCTAGAAAAGAAAATCCTGCAATAATAAGAAAAACAATTATAAAACATATAAAGAATAAAAATGTTATTGAGATAGGAAACAGAAGTTTGGCTATTCATTCAGCTATAAAAGAATCTATTCCAAATGAAATAATTTTAATAGCCGGCAAAGGTCATGAAGAAATACAGGACTATGGAACAAAAAAATTAAAAATTTCTGACTATAGAATTATAACAGAACTTAAAGTAAATAAAAATAAATCCAAAAATAAAATTAATTCTCAACAAAATAATTTTTTAATTAATAAAATTATTAAGAAAAAATTAAATAAAAAATTTCTAGGAGTCTGTATTGACTCTAAATCAGTGAAAAAAGGAAATTTGTTTTTAGCTATTAAAGGAAAAAATAATGATGGCCATAATTATGTTAAGGAAGCGGTTTTGAAAGGTTCTTCTTATTGTGTTGTATCAAAAAATATTAAAAAAATTTCAAAGAATAAAATTATTAAAGTTTCAAATACTTATAATTTTCTAAAAAAATTAGCTTTTTTAAAAAGAAATTTTACTAATGCAAAAATTATAGCCATTACTGGAAGCTCGGGCAAAACAACAGTAAAAGACTTATTAGGTAACTTGCTAAAAAACTATGGTGAGACTTATTTTTCACCTAGATCATTTAATAATTCATATGGAGTTCCTCTAAGTCTATGTAACTTGGAACAGGTTCATAATTATGGTGTTTTTGAAATTGGCATGAGTAAAAAAGGTGAGATCGGAGTTCTTTCAAAAATTGTAAATCCTAGTATAGCAATTATTACAAATGTAGCTGAGGCCCATATTGAAAATTTTAAAAGCCTGAAACACATAGCTAAAGCTAAAGGAGAAATAATTGATAATATTTCAACTTCAGGGACCTTAATAATAGATAGAGATAACAAGTTTTATAACTATTTTAAATCTAAAGCTCAAAAAAGAAAAATTAAAGTAATTTCTGTTGGTTATAATAAAAAATCAGATATTAAGATAATTAAGGTAAAAAATTTTCCTAAATATAAATTGATAACAATCAGATCTTTTAAAAAAAGATATAAACTTAAGATTAAAGGACAACTAATAAAAAATGTAACTTTTGCTATAGCGGCTTTAGAAGTCTTAAATTTGAATATTGATAAGATTAAAAATAAAATTAAAGACATTAAAATATTAGAGGGCAGAGGTAAAATATTTAAAATTAAATATAAAAATTTAAATTTTAATTTGATAGATGAAAGCTATAATGCCAATCCATTGTCAATGAAACAATCAATCCTGAATTTATCTAATGTAAATAATAATAATCGAAAATATATTTTGCTTGGAGATATGTTAGAATTAGGAAAAAAGTCTCAAATTTTACATAAGAAACTATCTCCAATTATTAATCATTCAAATATTAATAAGCTATTTATTCATGGAAGGCACATTATGGACACTTATAAGCATGTTAATAAAAACAAGAGAGGCAATGTCCTTCAAGAAAATTCTGATTTTAAAGAAATACTGCTTCCTATTTTACAAAATAATGATTATCTGATGATTAAAGGTTCAAATGCTACAGGATTAAACAAAATTTCCAAAAATTTAACCAAAGGAAAAATTAATGCTATTTGATTTTTTAACCTCTCTTGTTGATCAATATTCATTTTTAAATGTATTCAAATATCTTACATTTAGAACCGGTTTGTCTTTGATGACTTCACTGATAATTGTTTTTATAATTGGTGGACCTTTAATCAAATTTTTCTCAAAGATGGATATTACTGGACCTATACGTCAGGACGGACCAATCGATCATATAGTAAAAAAATCCGGTACGCCAACAATGGGAGGCATTATCATTATAATAGGTATGTTAACAAGCACATTACTTTGGGCAGATCTTAAAAATATTTATATTTGGTCTTTAATATTTATCTCTATTAGTTTAGGTACTTTAGGATTTATAGATGACTTATTGAAAATAAAATATAGAAATTCAATTGGATTAAATTCGAAACTTAAATTTTTTGGTCAATTCATTATTGGTTTAATTACTTTATTAATGATAATTAATTTTTCAGATCACAAATATATAAATAATATTTATTTTCCATTTTTTAAAAATCTAATTTTAGATTTAGGAATATTTTTTATACCATTCGGTTTATTTGTGATCATTGGGTCTTCAAACGCAGTAAATTTAACTGATGGGTTAGATGGTTTAGCAACAGTGCCTATAATGTTAGTGGCATTATCTTTTACTTTTATAAGTTATGTTGTTGGAAATATAATTTTCTCTGAATATTTACAAATACAATATATCCCTGGAGTTGGTGAAACAGCAATTTTTTGTGGAGCCATAGTTGGATCCTGTTTAGGTTTTCTTTGGTATAATGCTCCTCCTGCAAAAATTTTTATGGGTGATACAGGATCTTTATCTTTAGGTGGCTCCCTAGCAGCGGTAGCAATAATTGTAAAACATGAAATCGTTCTTGCAATAATCGGAGGATTATTTGTTTTAGAAACTGTTTCTGTGATTATTCAAGTGATATCTTTTAAATTAACTGGAAAAAGAGTTTTTATGATGGCGCCTATCCACCATCATTTTGAAAAAAAAGGATGGGCAGAATCTACAATAGTTATACGATTTTGGATAATTGCCATTATTCTTGCATTAGTAGGATTAGCAACACTTAAATTAAGATGATGGGAGGATCATTCAATTTTAAAAACAAAAGCTTTGCTGTTTATGGTTTAGGATTAACAGGTAATTCAGTAGTAAAATTCTTAAAAGAAAACAAAGCATCGAAGATATTTACCTGGGATGATCATTTAAGCAAATTGAATTTCAAATTACAAAACAATTTTAAAGTAAATTTAAATCTCGTAGATTATATAATAATAAGTCCTGGAATAAGTATCAAAAAATCAAAATTTAAAAAAATTTTGTTAAAAAATAAAAAAAAAATTATCACTGATTTAGATTTATTTTTTTTAAAAAATAACGTAAAAAAATCAATTTTTATTACTGGAACAAATGGGAAGTCAACTACATGTTCTTTAATACATCATATTTTAAAAAAAAATAAAATTAAGAATAAGTTAGGGGGTAATATTGGTAGACCGGTTTTAAATTTAAAGTTTGTTAAAAAAGAAATTTATATTATTGAGGCTTCCTCTTTTCAACTTGAGTACTCTAAATTTATAAAACCATATTGTTCAGCAATATTAAATATTTCTCAAGATCATTTAGAATGGCATGGCTCAAAAAAAAATTATGTAAAGTCAAAAATTAAAATTTTTAAGAATCAAACAAAAAGTGATATCGCTTTTTTAAATGATTTTAACTTAAGAAAACTTTATAGAAATAATAATTTTTTAGGGAAATTAAGATTTGTTAAAGGTAACCCTATACAATTTAAAAATATCAAAAATAAATATCTCCAGCTAGAGACTAACGCAGATAATATAAAATTTGCATATTTTATAACGAAGGTTTTTAATATAAGTAAAAAAAACTTTATAAAGTCTTTGAAGTCTTTTACCGGCCTATCCCATCGACATGAAATTTTTTTAAAATTCGGAAATTGTACTTTTATAAACGACTCAAAAGCAACCTCTTTTGAGTCCACAAAATATGCTTTGAAATCAAATAGTAATATAATTTGGATTGTTGGTGGTCAGCCAAAAAAAAAAGATAAAATAAATATTAATGAATTTAAGAAAAAAATTATTAAAGCTTATATTGTAGGAAATCACACAAAGTTTTTTGTAAAACAATTAAATAAAAAAGTGAAATTTGAAATTACTAAAAGTCTAAAAGTTACTTTAAATAAAATCTTCAAATCTCTCGATAAAAAACAAAAACTCACTATTTTATTAAGTCCTGCAAGCGCATCTTACGACCAATTTAAAAATTTTGTAGACAGAGGAAAACAATTTAAAAGCTTGGTAAAACAACATGTTAAAAAATTTAATTAATCCTGAAAGACTTAACGATTATTGGAGAAATATTGATAAGAATATCTTATTTAGTTTTTTAGTCTTGTTTTTTTTAGGAATTTTTTTTTCATTTTCTTCAACCTCATCATTAGCAGGTGAAAGACTTAATAAAGATTTTTACCATTATTTTTCTAGACATCTAATATTTTCTATATTTGCGATTTTAATGATGTTTTTAATTTCTTATTTAAATATTTCTTTTTTAAAAAAAATAATTTTACCTTTATTCATAATATCATTAATATCATTAATTTTAGTCCCTTTTATTGGAGTTGAGATTAAAGGAGCTAAAAGATGGCTAGATTTGTTTTTTTTTCGTCTTCAACCAATAGAAATAATTAAACCCTTTTTTGTCTTAATTACCGCTGACTTAATTAGTAATAGTAGAGAAAAAAATTCACCTTATACATATTTTTTAAGTTTAATTATTTTATCAATGATAATTCTCCTACTACTAAATCAACCTGATGTCGGTCAGTCAATTTTGTTAATTACTACATGGGTATCTATAGTTTTTATCTCAGGGATTAAGATCAGCTACATTATTGTTATATTTGGTTTAATAATTTTTTGTTTGATTTCTCTTTTAATAATATTTCCTGCAAAATTTGGTTATATAACTCAAAGACTGAATACTTTTTTTGATCCAAGTAAAGGAGATAGTTTTCAAACTGATAAAGCTTTAGCTGCAATAAAACAAGGAGGACTTAAAGGTCAAGGTATGGGTGAGGGCACTTTAAAAGACAGTGTTCCTGAAGCACACACCGACTATATTATAGCGGTTATAACGGAAGAATTTGGATCCATAATTTCTATAATAGTAATTACAATTTTTTTATATATTTCTTATAAGATAATTAAAAATTGTATTAAAACTTCAGATGACAATGCAAAAATCTCACTTTGTGGCTTATCTTCTTTATTAATTTTTCAAACTTTTATTCATATTGGGGTAAATACAAGTTTGTTGCCTACAACAGGTATGACGCTACCTTTTTTGAGTTATGGTGGATCTTCTTTAATTGGAAGCTCAATTTTAGCTGGAGTGATTTTAAATTTAACAAAAAATAGATTTAAAGATGAATAATAACAATAAAATAATTATAGCAACAGGTGGTACAGGAGGACATGTTTTTCCCGCAGCAAGTCTTGCAAATTATTTTAATAAAAAAGGATTTATTTCAATTTTAACAACTGACAAAAAAGGTCTTAAATTTATTGATCATGAAATTACAAAAAATATAAGAATAATTAATAGCTCATCATTTGATAAAAAAAATAAAATTTTCTCTTTACTAAAAATTACAGTTGCTGTTTTAAATTCATTAATTTTTCTTTTCAAAAAAAAACCAAAGTTTATTTTTGGAATGGGAGGTTATGCGTCTTTTCCTGTATGTTTTGCAGGAATTATTTTAAGAATTCCCTTCATTATTTATGAGAGTAATTTATCGATGGGAAAAGTGAATAGATATCTTACCCCTTTAGCAAAAAAAGTTTTTGTTTCTTATAAAGATCTTGAGGGAATTGAAACAAAGTATAAAAATAAAATTATAGTTGTAGGAAATATTTTAAGAGAAAAAATTCTCAATCATTCAAATGAAATAGAGAAAGAAATAGATAACAATTTAAATATACTGGTGCTAGGTGGAAGCCAGGCTGCAAAGATTTTTGCAGAAATGCTTCCAGATATATTTATTAAATGTAAAAAAAATAAAATAAATTTTAAAATTTATCAACATTGTTTAAATGAACAAAAATTAGACCTACAAAAAAAATATGATAGTTATGACATAAATTATGAACTATTTAATTTCACTTTTGACATTTTAAAATACTATAATTTATCAAACCTGGTAATTACACGAGCAGGATCGTCAGCGCTTGCGGAACTTTTAAATTGTAATATTCCTATTATTTCAATACCACTTCCCTCATCTTCTGAAAATCATCAATTAAAAAATGCTCAATATTTTATGAGCAAAGGCTTTGGTATTATGGTTGAAGAAAAAAATGTAAAAAATAAATTATTTAATTTGCTTCAAACAATGCATAAGGATAAATCAATGTTAAATTTAATAAAAACTAATCAGAAAAAACACTCTGATAAAGATGTTTTTACAATAGTAAAAAAAGAGATAACAAAACTATTCTATGAAAATTAATATTGGTCAAAAAGAGATTATACATTTTATTGGTATGGGAGGTATTGGAATGAGTGGTCTTGCTCAAATTATGAAGATTATGGGTTTCAAGGTTCAAGGAAGTGATATTAATTTGAATAAAAATATTGAGAATTGTAAAAAACTAGGAATTAAATTTTTTATCGGTCAGAAAAAAAAAAACGTAAAACACGCGACTATATTTGTTAAATCTTCTGCTATAAAAAATAATAATCAAGAAATTAGAGAAGCAATAAGAAGAAAACTACCAATTTATGAGCGTGTTGAAATGCTTTCAAACATTGTCTCGTTAAAAAAAAATATTATAGTTTCAGGTTCACATGGAAAAACAACCACAACTTCACTGGTCGCTAAAATATTGTTAGAATCAAAACTAGCCCCAACAATTATAAATGGAGGTGTGATCAACTCTATTAAAAATAATGCAAAACTAGGTAAAGGAGATTGGGCAGTTCTTGAGGCAGACGAGTCAGATGGTAGTTTTTTAAAGTTACCTATCAATTACTCCATAATTACAAATATTGATAAAGAACATATTGATTTTTACAAAAATTATAAAAATTTAGAAAATAGTTTTATAAAATTTATAAATAAAACTCCACCAATAGGAAAATGTATAATTTGTATAGATGATAAAAATATTAACAATCTTAAAAAAAAAATTAAATCCAAAAATATATTAACCTATGGATTCAGTTCAGCCTCAGATTATCAAATTATAAACCCAAAGTATGGAGTTAAAAATTGTAGATTTGACCTAGTCGTTAAAAATTTTTTAGGTAAAAAAATAATTATAAAAAACGTAGTCTTAAATCTAATCGGTAAACATAATATATTAAATTCAGTTGCCGCTATAAGCGTATGTTTGAACTTAGGAATAAAAATTAAGATTATCAAAAATGCTTTATTTAAATTTACAGGTGTTCAAAGAAGAATGACTAAAATATTTGAAAAAAATGAGAATGAATTTTTTGATGATTACGCTCATCACCCAACTGAAATTTCTTCCGTTTTAGAGGCTTTTAAAAAAGTTGCTAATAACAAAAAAATTACCTCTGTTTTTCAACCTCACAGATTTAGTAGAGTTAACATGTTAAAAAAAGAATTTTCTAGATCGTTTAAGTTTTCAAACAGAGTGATTTTGTGCCCTGTTTATGCAGCTGGTGAAAAAGTTAGTAAAAATTTTAATCTAGTGCAATTTGGAAAAATGATTTCAAAGAATTCAAATGTAGATGTAATCATTATAAAAGACGAACACAATCTTAAAAATTTTTTTAAGTCAAATCTTATAAAAAATGAAATTGTGATAGGTATGGGAGCTGGATCAATTTCGAGTTGGATGAGAAATTTAAAACAAATTTTATGAATTTAGATCAAAATGAATTAAAGGATAAATTTGGTAAAAATATTTTTTTTAACGAGAATTTATCAAAATATAGCTGGTTTAATCTTGGAGGTCCAGCTAAAATCTTTTTTAAACCAGAGAGCGTTAATCAATTAATAGATTTTTTTAAATATGCAAATGGATCTAGCAAAATAATATGTTTAGGCGCAGGATCAAATACTTTAATTAGAGATGGCGGCTTTAGTGGAATAATAATAAAATTAAGCCCTAAATTTTCTTATATAAAACGTGTCGGAGAAAATGTTCTGGAAGTTGGTGCTGGAACTTTAGATAAAACTTTATCTATGTTTGCTGCAGAAAATTCTATAATAAATTTTGAATTCTTATCTTGCATTCCTGGTTCAGTTGGTGGTGCTATTAAAATGAATAGTGGTTGTTATGGTGATGAAATTTCCAAAATTCTTATTTCAATTAAAACTATAGATTTTAAAGGCAATGTAAGGGAAATTAAAAAAGATGAAATTGAATTTTTTTATCGGGGCACTAATTTACCTGAAGATTTAATAATTTTGTCCGCTAAGCTTCAAGGAAAAATTGGTGATAAAAATTTGATAAATAAAAAAATTAAAAAGTACAATAAGGAGAAAAAAAAGACTCAACCAAGTCAAATTAAAACTTGTGGAAGCACTTTTAAAAACCCTAAAGATAAAAAAGCATGGAAATTAATAAAAAATTCAGACTGTGATCTTGCTTCTTTTGGAGAGGCAAAGATATCAGAGAAACATTGTAACTTTTTCGTCAACGAGGGAGGAGCATCCTCCGCAGACATTGAGAAATTAATAGAATTTGTTAGATCAAAAGTGTTTGAAAGACACAAGATTAATCTAGACTTAGAAATAAAAATAATAGGTGAAAACTCAAAAAAATGAAGAAAAAAAAAATCTTAGTTATTTTAGGTGGCAACTCAAGAGAAAGAGAAGTAAGCATAAAAACTGGCAATGCATGTATAGCCGCAATTAAAAGACTCGGTTACAAAGTAGATACCTTTGATCCAAAAAAAAAATCTTTTTTAAATATTAAAAAAAGTAAAGCAGATGTAATATTTAATGCTCTTCATGGTGAGGAAGGTGAAGATGGTTATGCTCAAAGTTTTTTTGAATATTCAAAAATTCCCTACACTCATTCAGGAGTAATACCATCAATGAACGCAATGAATAAAATAATTTCAAAAAAAATATTTATTAAAAATAAAATTAAAACACCTAAATATTGTGTAATTAAAAAAAAATATTATACTTATTCAAATTTTACAAAAATTTTAAAAGCTCAAAAGTTAAAATATCCGTTAGTAGTAAAACCAAATAATGAAGGATCAAGTATTGGAGTAAAAATTTGCAAAAATTTAAAATCTTTAAAAAAGAATATTAAAATTTTATTTAAAACATACGATACTCTCATAGCTGAAAACTTTATTGGAGGACAGGAAATTCAGGTTGCTGTTTTAGACGGAAAGGCATTAGGAGCTATAGAATTAAAACCAAAAAGAAAATTTTATGACTATAAAGCAAAATATTTAAGATCTGCAAAAACAAATCATATAATGCCAGCAAATATATCTAAAAAAAAATATAATGAGGTGCTTCGAATTGCTGAGCGAGTGCATAAATATTTAAGATGTAGAGGGGTCACGAGATCAGATTTTAAATTCATTAATAATAAATTTTTTCTTTTAGAAACAAATACCCAACCTGGAATGACCAATTTGTCTTTAGTGCCTGAAATTGCTAATTATAAAAAAATTTCTTTTGATGAACTAGTTAATAAGTTAATTCTGGATGCTAGCCTAAACAAATGAAAAAATTATCAGTAATTTTGTCTTCATTTCTGCTGATAGTTATTCTTAGTACATTTAACCCAAATAATTTTAATTTTAGCTTTAACTTTTTTAAAATTAAGAAAATTGAAATAAAAAATCTTAAAATTTTGGACGAAAAAGAAATTAAAAATTTATTTTATAACAAATTATATGACTCTAGTTTATTTATTTTAGATAAAAAAAAAATTAATGATATTTTAAATAACAATAAATTAATTGAGTCTGTTGAATTAAAGAAAATTTATCCGTCTAAACTTCAAATTATAATTTATGAGAAGGAAACAATAGCTATTATTAATTTTAAACAAAGTAAATCTTATTTAACAAAAAAAGGAGAAGAAATTAAATTTTTCCAAAATTCAATGTTAGAAAAATTACCAAATATTTTTGGAAAACAAAAAAATTTTTTAGAAATTTACTCAGCTTTAAATCAAATAGGTTTTCCAATTTCTGATATTAAATCATTTTATCATTTTGATATTGGTAGATGGGATATTATCTTAAATAATAATAAGATAATTAAATTACCTGTAAAAAACTTTAACATTAGTCTAAAAAATTATATGGAGCTTAATAAAAAAACCAATTTTGAAAAATATTCAACCTTTGATTATAGAATAAAAAACCAACTAATCTTAAATTAAATGGATAAATTAGAAAAAAAAAATCTTTTTGTTGAAATAAATGATACTAATATTTTAGTAGCTATTGGGGAGTATGATGATGAACTTAATTTTAAAATAGTAGAAAAAGAAATATTTTCTCCTTCTGGTTTCAAAAATGGCAAAGTTGTTGATTTAAAATTTAGTGGAGATAATCTAAAAAAAACAATCAATAAAATCGAGAATAGATCTAATCTTTTTTTTACAGATGTTAATATTATTATAAATCAAACTGACTTTGATTGCGTAAATGTTAGTGGATTTAAAAAATTAAATGGAAATCAAATTTTGTCTGAAGATATTTCTTATATTCTAAATGATGTAAAATCAAAGTTGATAAAGTCAGAAAAACATAAAACAGTTATTCATCTTTTTAATACAAAATACTTATTAGATAATAAAACAATTAAAAATTTACCTATTGGTTTATATGGAGAATTTTATTCTCACCAACTAACTTTTTTTATGCTCAATGATACTGAACTTAAAAATATAAAAGCTTTATTCAATAAATGTAATTTAAACATTAATAAAATAATTCTAAAAAGTTTTTCTGATGGTATAAAAATAATTAACAAAGATAAAAAAGATACCTTTGTAAAAATCAAGATGAATAAAGTAGATACACAACTATCATTTTTTTATGATTCAGCATTCTGTTTTTTTAAAAGATTTAATTTTGGATCCGATTTGATTCTAAAAGATATTTCAAAAGTTTGCTCTCTTGAAATTGATGATGTCAGAAATATAATTTCTAAATCTAGTTTTGAAATAACAGATAAAAATATGTATATAGATGAAAAATATTTTAATAAAAACAAGTTTAGAAAAATAAGTTTAAAACATTTAATCGAAATTTCATCTGCGAGAATAGAAGAAATGGCAAATATCGTATTTAATTCGAATAGAAACTTGAATAACCTCAAAGACACAGAAATAAATCTTTATCTGGATTTTGAAGACGAAAATATTTTTTATAAATTTAAAGACATTTTTAAAAATAGTTTTAAAAATTGCAACTTTATATCCAATAATTTAATTGATGAAGACTATTTTGGATCAATAAAAATATTTGGTGAACTCATGAGCAAAGGTTGGGCAAAGGAGGCAATACCAGTCGTAAATAAAAAAAGATCATTAATTTCGAGTATATTTTCTGGTTTATTTGAATAAATTTGTTATTTTTTGAAACATTATTTGTTTTAAGTAGACCAATCTTTTTTTATATATATATCTACAATGTTTTCTATCAATCAAAAAACAATAAATAATAATGTAAAGTTGTCAGGTGTAGGTTTGCACAGCGGTGATAACGTAGAACTCGTAATTAAACCAGCAAATGAAAATTCTGGTATTAATTTTTGTAGAGTTGATATTGATAAAAATGATTTAATAAATGCAAACTTTAAAAATGTAGTTGAACCTGTGCTTTGCACAAAGATTAGAAATAAAAATGGAATTACTGTTTCGACAGTGGAACATTTAATGGCAGCGTTTTTTGGTGAGGGTATTGACAATGCTTTAGTCGAAGTAAATGCTTCAGAAGTTCCTATTCTTGATGGTTCCTCAAACGAATTCGTCGAAGCAATTAGATCTGTAGGTGTTAAGGAACAATCATCTCCAAGAAATTTTATTGAAGTCCAAAAAAAAATTGAAATAAATGAAGGAGAAAAATTTATTTCAATAGAACCTACAAATAATGATTTAATTATAGATTTTGAAATAGTTTATGAAAATCCATTAATCAGAACTAGAAGAAAAGAATTTAAGCTTAGTCATGGTAAATTAAATGAAATTTATAATTCAAGAACTTTTTGTCTTTATGAAGACATTGACTTTATCAAAAGTCAAGGATTGGCAAAGGGAGGATCTTTAGATAATGCGATAGTAGTAAAAGACAATGAAATATTGAACGATGATGGTTTGAGAAATAGACATGAGTTTGTTAACCATAAAATTTTAGATTGCTTAGGTGATTTGATGCTTTCTGGCAATAGAATAATTGGTCATGTAAAAACTTCTCAAGGTGGTCATGCTTTGACAAATAAATTACTTTTAAAATTTTTCTCTGACCAATCTAATTGGTCTTTAAACAGTACCAAATCAATTAATGAAAAAGCTCAAAACAGCGAGACGTTAAAAAAACCACTTGCAGCGAACTTTTAAAAAACAAAAATTTTACCTGATATAATTTTTTTGATATGAATACAAAAATGTATCAAAAAATATTTTTACTTTTTTTTCTCCTTATATTTATTACTGCCTGTTCGAACAAAAATGAAGATTTGTCCACAAAACCCCCTGATGAAAATCTATCTTATGTAATCTATAAAGAGGGTTTAGACGCAATGAATAATGGAGAATTCTTTTTTGCTGCACAAAAATTTTCAGAAGCAGAGAAAATTTTGCCTGTTATAGAGCATTCAGCAAAAGCGTTATTAATGTCAAGTTATTGTTTTTATACAATTAACTTTCATGAAGATGCGATTTCGTCTTTAGAAAATTTTTTAAGAAAATACCCTGCAGATAAAAATGTTCCTTATGCTTCATATTTAATAGCATTGTCAAATTATGAACAAATACTTGATGAGAAAAAAGACCTTAAACCTCTTTTAATTTCAAAACAAGTAATTGAAGACTATATAAAAAAATATCCTGATTCAGAGTACTCACTTGATTTAAAATTTAAATTAGGTCTAATAAAAAATCAATTAGCGGCAAAAGAAATTTATGTTGCTAAATATTATATAAAAACTCAAAAATGGATACCCGCAATTAACAGGTTAAAAGTTGTTGTAAATGATTATGAAGAAACTATATTTATAGAGGAAGCACTACACAGACTAGTAGAAATTTATTATAATTTAGGTTTATTAAATGAAGCTGAAAAAACAGCTAAAATTTTAGGCTATAATTATAATTCCAGTAAATGGTATGACAATTCTTATGCACTACTAAACAAAAACTATCAGAATGAGCAAAAAAAGTTAGAAAAAAAATCTAAAAAAAAGGAACAAGGCTTAGTAAGAGGAATAATAGATAATATTCTTAAAAAATGAAAAGACAAGACATCCATAGGAAATATAACAAACAAAAAAAGTTATTGATAAAATATAACCATTACTATTTTAATTTAGACTCCCCTTTAATAACCGACTCTCAATATGATCGGATAAAGAGTGAAATTATTAAATTTGAAAAAGATTTTCCATTTTTAAAACAAAAAAGCTCTATTCAAGATCAAGTAGGTGCCCCGGTAACAAAAAAATTTAAAAAAATAAAACATTCGAAGCCAATGCTCTCACTTTCTAATACTTTTGACGCTGAGGGCATGAAAGATTTCATTAGCAAAGTTTCAAACTATTTAAATATTAAAAATAAAGATTTTGATTTTTCGTCAGAGTTAAAAATAGACGGGATATCTGCTTCTTTAACTTATGAAAATGGAATATTGGTAAGGGGCCTTTCTAGAGGGGATGGCTTAACAGGTGAAGATATCTTGGAAAATTTAAAAACTATTAAAGATATACCTAAAAGAATATCAGACAACAATCTTCCAAAAGTTGTAGAAATTAGAGGTGAGGTTTATATAGGAAAAAAAGATTTTAAAAAAATAAAAAAGAATTTCGCTAATCCAAGAAATGCAGCAGGTGGATCTTTAAGACAAAAAGATCCTAAGGAAACACAAAAAATACCTTTAAAATTTTTTGCTTATGGTTTTGGTGTTATAAGCCCCATGATTTACAAAACTCAATCTAAATTTATTTCTAAATTAAAAGAATGGGGTTTTAAAGTAAATCCTTTAAATGCTTTAGTGAGCAGCGTAGGAGAAATTGAGAAGCATCACAAAAAAATTGAAACTATAAGATCTTCTCTTGACTATGACATTGATGGTATAGTTTATAAAATTGATGATTTAAATTTACAAAAAAGACTTGGTAATACATCAAACTCGCCTAGATGGGCAACTGCATATAAATTTTCCTCTGAAAAAGCTATATCCACAATTAAGGATATAATTATTCAAGTAGGAAGAACAGGTGCAATTACTCCGGTAGCTAAAATAGATCCTGTTACAGTTGGAGGAGTAGTGGTGTCCAATGCCACTTTACACAATGAAGATGAAATAATTAGAAAAGATGTAAGAATAGGTGATACGATTATCATACAAAGAGCAGGAGATGTAATTCCTCAGGTTGTTTCAGTTGATTTTGATAAAAGAAAAAAAAATTCAAAAAAATATATCTTTCCTAATAAATGTTTATGTGGAAACAAAATTTATAAAGAATTTAATATATCAACTAAAAAAGAAGACGCAGTAAGAAGGTGTACCAAAGGCTATGATTGTACTTTTACTGCTATAGAAAAATTAAAACATTTAGTTTCTAAGGAAGCATTTAATATTGATGGTTTAGGGAAAAAAGTTGTTGACCAGTTCTGGAAATTAAGATTGATTAAAAATCCATCAGATATATTTGAGCTTGATTTTGAAAAAATTAAAAAATTTGAGGGATGGGGTGCTCTATCAGTTAAAAATCTTAAAATTGCAATTGAGAGAGCTAGAAATATTTCTTTGAATAGATTTATATTTTCAATTGGCATAAGGCATATAGGTCAAGAAAACGCAAAAATTTTAGGTAGTTTTTTTAAATCTATCGATAAATTTTCTAATTTATTTGAGAAAACAACTAGAGATGAAATACTTAAAAATTTAAAAGACCTGGATGGTATTGGCGAAACGCAAATTTTATCATTAAAAAATTTTTTTGATAGTCATAAAAATATTGAAATTGTTAAAAATTTGATAAGAAAATTGGATATACAAAATTTCAAAGAAATAAATAAAAAAGGAAAATTAAGTAATACAAATATTATGTTTACAGGAAGTTTTAAAAAAATTAGTAGATCAGAAGCAAAAACATTAACAGAAAATTTGGGTGGTAAAGTATTAGGCTCAGTTTCTAAAAAATTAAATATTTTAGTTGTCGGAGACTCTAAACCAACAAAAAAGAAAATAGATAAGGCGAAAGAATTAAAAATTAAAATTTATTCTGAAAGTGATTGGTATAAATTATTAAATATTTGAGCAAGATTTTTTCAATAATATTAACTCTGTTTTATTCATGTATTTTTTAAGTTTTTTAAAAACTAATCGATGATAATTATTAAGCCAGATTTTTTCTTTTTTATTTAATAAATCTTTAATTATTAAACTTTTATCTATAGGGGCATAGGTAAGATTATTAAATTTTGTTCCCTTGTTATTTTTTTTGATATAAACAAGATTCTCAATACGAATACCATACTTTCCTTTTTCGTAATAACCAGGTTCATTTGAAAGTATCATACCAGGTTTTAATCTAATTTTATTAAATTTTGAAATTGATTGAGGACCTTCATGAACATTTAAGAAATAACCAACACCATGTCCTGTTCCATGAGCATAATCTAAATTAATATTATTTAATTTTTTTCTTGCAATTTTATCTAAAATTGCTCCAGTTGTATTTTTTGTTAATTTAAAATTAGATAAACCAAGGTGACCTTGTAAGACTTTAGTAAAAACTTCTTTAATTCTTCTACTTTTTACATCTAAGGAAATAGTTCTAGTTACGTCTGTAGTTCCAAAGTTATATTGACTTCCTGAGTCTACTAAATAAACACCACCACTTTTCAGAACTCTATTTGTTTTCTTTGTTGCATTATAATGTACAATCGCACCATTTGGTCCAGTGCTTGAAATGGTAGGAAAACTAAGAAATTTGAATTGTTTGGACTTTTTTTTGAAGTCCAAAAGTTTCTGTTGAGCTGTTAATTCTGTAATTTTCTTTTTTTTATAATTATTTTTTATCCAAAAAAGAAATTTAGTCAAAGCAGCGCCATCAAATTCATGAATTTTTTTGGTGTTATTTATTTCTACATTATTTTTCTGTGATTTATAAAAATAAATAGGATCAATATCTTTTATAATATTATTATTTTTTTTTATTATTTTCCTATAAAATATTGAACAAGTCGAGCTATCTATTAAAAAACTTTTATTGTTTATTTTTTTTAAAAATTTCTCTAACTTATTTGTTTCTAAAAATTTTATAAAACTTAATTTTTTTTTAAATTTATTATCTATTTTTTCTAAATCACAAAATAGGAAAACATTTATATATTTATCAACTATTAAAAAACAGTTAGGAATTGGAGAAAAATTTGAGTCTTTTCCCCTAATATTTAATAACCAAGCAACATTCTCTGAAGAAGTTATAAGCATTACATCTAAATTATTTTTTTTTAATGTATAATTTTAATTTTTTTAATTTTTCTTGACAACTTTTTCCAGTAATAGATTTATCTAAAACGTAAAATTTATTTTTTTGCTTCAAACTGTTTTGTTTTTTTTTAATAGATTTGATTAAATTATCATTTATAGAAATACATTTAATACTTAGTTTTTTTGAAAATTGTTTTATAAAAAATTCATTAAATAATTTTGGATCAAATCCGATTTTTTTATTTTTTAATCTTGAACTAATTTTATTTTTAATTATTGGTATTTTTAAAATTTTGAAGGCTTTACCACTTTGTAAGTTTGCTTGTACTGTATATCTACCATCAACAAAAAGAAAATTATCTTTTTTTAAAACTAAAGCCAAACCGTAAGATCCAGAAAAATTAGAGATATATTGTAAATCGTCTTTATGATCAGGAACATATTCATTAAAAAACTCATCATTTTTTGGGATTAAGTATCCATCTAAATTATATTCTTTAAATTTACTTTTAAGCTTATTTATTTTTTCCATTTAACTAATTTTTTTTTAAGTCTATCCCATCCGGGACTTCTATACTCTTCACCTAATTCAATTGAATTATCTTGATTAAAATCGAATTCTTCTTTCGACGCTTCTTCTGTAATTTCATTTTTTTCTACATTATTTTCTGGTAGTTCATTTATGAATCGCGATGGGATCGCATCCATCCAATCCCCTTGATAAGCTCTTCTCATCGCGAAAGATAAAAAGGCTTCACTTTTTGCTCTAGTTATACCCACATAAGCTAACCTTCTTTCTTCTTCTAACGCAAAGTCACCTTTTTCTTGTAAAGACTTTTGGTGAGGAAACAAACCTTCTTCCCAACCAGGTAAAAACACAACGTCAAATTCTAATCCTTTTGCAGCATGCATAGTCATGAGGTTAACTTTTTCTCCTTCCCATTCTTGGTCAGCGGAAGTTGCCAAAGATACATGTTCTAAAAAATTTTGTAAATTATCATAATCTTGCATTGCTCTAATCAACTCTTTTAAATTTTCTAGTCTGTTTTCATTTTCTAAATCTTTTTTATTTTTAATCATTGCAGAGTATCCAGACTCATCTAAAATTATTTTTAATAAATCATAATGTTTAATTGTATTTGCCTCTTTACGCCACTTCTCAATCATTTTAATTAAAATAGAAAATGTTTTTTTTGTTTTTGGTTTAAATTGATCCAATTCTATCAATTTGATTATAGAATCTTCCAGACATAATTTTTTTTTAGATGCAAATTCATATATCTTTTTCAATGTTGCATCTCCTATACCTTTTTTCGGTGAACCAATTACTCTCTCTAAAGCTAAATCATCAAATTTTTGATTTATAATTCTTAAATAACTTATTGCATCTTTTATCTCAGCTCTTTCGTAAAATCTAATTCCACCCAAAACTCTATAACCTATCCCAATTTTAAGAAATCTTTCCTCAAATTCTCTGGTTTGATAAATAGCTCTTACAAGAATGCTTACATTATTTAGTGAGTATTTTTCTTTTATTTTTTTTTCAATGATATCGCTTACTCCTGCCGCTTCATCTTTTCCATTGCTATAACAATTTAGTTTTACGAGCTCTCCATTAGTTCCGGAAGACCAAAGCTTTTTACCCATCCTGCTATTATTATTCTCGATCAGACTTGATGCGGTTTCCAAAATATTTTTCGTTGATCGGTAATTTTGCTCTAACTTATAAACTTTACAATCTGGATAAATTTTATCAAAAGTTAAAAAATTTTTAATTTCGGCGCCTCTCCAGCTATAAATTGACTGATCATCATCTCCAACACAACATATATTTTGATTTGAATTTACTAATAATTTTAACCATTTATTTTGAATAAAGTTTGTATCTTGATATTCATCCACCAAAATATATTTGAAATTTTTACGATATATATCTGCAATATCTTTATTATTTTCAAATAATTTTACAGTAAATAAAATTAAATCACCAAAATCCATCGCATTTAGATCTTGTGTTTTTTTTTGATAAATAGAGTAAATCTTTAAAATTTGAGACTCAAATGAATTATTTTTTTTTACTTTAACATCCTCGCACATCAAACCTTTATTTTTCCAATTATCTATTAATGCAATAATAAATTGAGGAGAAATTTTTTTAGCATCAATATTCTCAGCTTCACAGATTCTTCGGATCAATTTTTTTTGATCATCAGTGTCAAGTATTGTAAAATTACTTTTAAAACCTATTGCCTCAGCATGTCGTCTTAAAAACTTTACACTTATAGAATGAAAAGTGCCTAGCCAAGGTACAGCACTGCTTTCCCCTTTTATAAATCCAAGAACTCTATTCTGCATTTCTTTTGCAGCTTTATTTGTAAAAGTTACGCACAAGATTTGATTTGGCCAAGCTCGTTTTTCACTGATAATATATGCCAACTTAGTAGTAAGCACTCTTGTCTTACCTGATCCAGCGCCTGCTACAATTAGGTTTGGTCCCTCAGTGTCTAATACCGCTTTTTTTTGTTCAGTATTTAAGTTATCTAATAATTTATTTTCAGATGACATGACTATAAAATAACTTTTATACACTACTTAAAATAATAGAAAAGATGATTATTAATTATTTAAAAAGAAAGAAATTTATAAAAAAAATTTTAGGATTTATATATTATGTAAGATATTTAATATTAATTTTCATTTTTTCAATAATTCTACTTTTTATGATCCCTAAATTGTTTAACTATGTTGATAAAATAGATGAATTAAATGAAATTTTGAAGAATCAACATGGCTTTATTATTAAAAATCCTAACGAAATCAAATATAAAATTCTTCCTCAACCAAATCTTGAAATAAAAGACGCTTACATATCAATTGACAAACAATTCACTGGTATAAAATTTAAAAAATTGACAATTTTTACTAATCTTAAAAATTTATATACTTCTGATGAAATATCTATAAAAAAAATTAAATTTAATGGTAATTTTTTAGGATACGATATCAATGGTTATTATGCTCCTAAACAAAATATAAATCTCTTATTTTTTAAAGTCCAAAAATTAGGTATCGAGTCTAAAGTTTTGTTAGATAATAATAAAAAATTTCCTAAACTTTCTGGAATAATTAAATCTAAATTTTTGAATGATAAAGTAATAATTAACTTTGATTACGATAAAAACTTAAAAATTAAAAATTCAGTTTACAAAAATAAAAATATTTATACTAATTTTAATGGAAAATTCAATTTCAAACCTTTTTTTTCTTTTCAAATATTTGCTGATATTAAAAAAGTTAAACTAGCAAATTTAAAATTAAAAAAATTATATCATTTAATTTTTGAAGAAATATCAAATAAAAAATTAAATGGTGAAATGTTTATTAACTACCTATCAAAAAAAACGACTGGAAAAACAAAAAACAATAAAATTAATATGAAATTTAACAATGGAGATATAATTTTGAAAAATTCATTTTTTCAATTTTCTAATTTAGATATTCGGACGAACTTTTATTTAAAAAAATACCCATTATATAAAGATTTAAATTATGAATTATTTATAGAAACAGAAAATATTAATAAGTTCTTTCAAACCATTAATGTTAAAAAAAATAAAAAATTGAAGAAGATAAGTGCTTCAATTAAAGGTAATATAAATTTAGATGCACAAAAGCATTATCTAGAAAAAATTATTATTAATAAAAAGACCATTGAACAACGAGAGTTAATTAAATTAAAAATTTTTCTAGATAATAATGTATCTTTCTTACTAAATAAGGATTTAGATAAAAAAAAAATATATTTATTTTTAAAAGATTTAATTGAAACTATTTAGGTCGAGTCATTTTAAGTGGGTCCATAATCTTTTCATATTCTTTCTCAGAAATAAGATTAGTCTTCATAACTTCTTCTTTTAACGTAGTGTCATTTTTATGGGCGGCTTTAGCAATTTTAGCAGCGTTATCGTAACCAATTTTAGGTGCTAAAGCTGTAACAATCATTAAAGAATTATCTAAAAGTTTTTTTATCTTTTTTTTATCTGCTTTAATTCCTTTAACACAATAGAGCGCGAATGTTTTAGATGAGTCAGCCATTATTTCAATTGATTGAAGAATGTTATGAATTATTAAAGGTTTAAAAACATTTAATTCAAAATGACCATGTGACCCTGCCATTGTTATTCCATTATGATTACCAATAACTTTTACGCAAACCATTGTCACTGCCTCTGACTGAGTTGGATTAACTTTTCCTGGCATTATCGAAGAACCTGGTTCATTTGATGGTAAAATTAATTCTCCATATCCTGCTCGAGGGCCTGAACCAAGAAATCTAATATCGTTAGCAATCTTCATTAGACAGACTGCAGCAGTATTCATTGTTCCAGAAAAATTTACTATTGCATCATGAGCCGCAAGTGCTGCAAATTTATTTTTTGCTGGTTTAAAAGGTAGTTTTGTTATTTTAGATATTTCTCTAATAATTTTAATATCAAAACTTTTTTTAGTATTTAAACCTGTACCTACCGCAGTACCGCCTTGAGCAAGAAAATAAATTTCTTCTAGCGCATTTTCAATTCTACTAATGCTTTTTTTAAGTTGTGAATGATATCCTGAAAACTCTTGACCTAAAGTAATCGGTGTTGCGTCTTGTAAATGTGTTCTTCCAACTTTAACAATTTTTTTAAATTCTTTTACTTTTTTAAAAAGTTCTTTTTCCAATATTTTTAATGATGGTAACAATTTCTGCGTTGTCTTGATAGCAATAGAAATATGCATAGCCGATGGAAAAACATCATTTGTTGATTGAGATTTATTTACATGATCATTCGGATGAACAGGTTTTTTTGTTCCTAGTTTGCCTCTAAGCATTTCTATAGCTCTATTAGAAATTACCTCGTTTACATTCATATTTGTTTGAGTTCCCGAGCCAGTTTGCCAAACTTTTAAAGGAAAATGTTTATCTAGCTTACCTTGTATTACTTCATCTGCAGCTTTGATTATGTATTTTGAAATTTTTGCATCTAGGTCTCCATTTTTTTTATTAACTATAGCTGCTGCTTTTTTTATAACTGCTATCGAGTGAATGACTACAGGCCTAACTAAAAAATCACCGATGTTAAAGTATTTGTTCGATCTTTCAGTGGAAGCCCCCCAATACTTATCACCAGGCACTTTGATTTTTCCTATACTATCAAATTCGTTTCTATACTTCATTTATGATTCTTTGATATATTATGTTTATATTTAAATTAAAAAAATATAAAGGCGGAAATATGAGTAATTTTGAAAAAGTGGGAAAATTCATGAAAACATTTGGTCAA
>MDTB01078299.1_pt1 | contig 27964 bp, 30 predicted proteins | sample 811161 | NCBI WGS metagenome assembly MDTB01 (sample SAMN05326650, study PRJNA326480) | marine metagenome | isolation source: seawater | place: Mediterranean Sea | collected 2009
ATTTTAAAATTATATTTTGACAAAAGTATTGATCTTGATTTGATTAGACAAAATTTATCAAAAAAACAAAGTAAAATTCAACAAGATTTAGATGTTGTAGCTAAAAAATTAAATAATTCTAGCTTTGTAGACCGCGCGCCAAAGCATATTGTGGAACAAGAAAAAAATATCTATAATGATTTAAAAACAAATATTGAAAAAATAAATTTTACTCTAAACAGTCTAAAATGAAAAAATTTAATAAAAAAAAGTTACCTAGTCGCCATACAACTTTAGGTCCTGAAAAAGCTTTTCAAAGATCGTTTTATTATGGAATGAATTTGACAGAAAAAGATGTGTCGAAACCTTTTGTTGGTGTTGTCTCAACATGGAATGAGGCTGCACCATGTAACATAGCTTTAATGAGACAAGCACAATCAGTTAAAAAAGGTGTTAAGTTAAGCGGGGGTACACCAAGAGAATTTTGTACCATCACAGTAACAGATGGAATAGCAATGGGACATGAGGGTATGAAATCTTCTTTAGTTTCCAGAGATGTTATTGCCGACTCAACAGAATTAACTGTCAGAGGACATTGTTATGATGCTTTGGTTGGTTTGGCTGGATGTGATAAGTCATTACCAGGTTTAATGATGGCAATGGTAAGATTAAATGTACCAAGTGTTTTTATTTATGGTGGATCAATATTACCGGGTAGATTAAACGGTAAAGATATTACAGTTCAAGATGTTATCGAAGGAGTAGGTGAATATTCTTCTGGAAGAATTACAAAGCACGCATTAAGAAAGCTTGAATTAAAAGCATGTCCAAGTGCTGGAGCATGTGGTGGTCAATTTACCGCAAACACAATGGCGTGTGTTTCAGAGGCAATTGGATTGGCATTACCTTACTCAGCAGGAACACCTGCTCCTTATCAGAAAAGAGATAAATATGCTGTTGATAGTGGAAAAATGGTTATGAATTTATTAAGAAAAAAAATAAGACCAAGAGATATTGTAACAAAAAAATCTTTAGAAAATGCAGCAGCTATTGTTGCAGCTACCGGAGGTTCAACTAACGCAGCATTACATTTACCTGCAATTGCAAATGAAATAGGAATCAAATTTGATTTGATGGATGTTGCAAAAATTTTTAGAAAGACACCCTATCTCGCAAATCTTAAACCAGGTGGATTATATGTTGCAAAAGACATGTGGAAAGCCGGAGGTATTCCTATGCTTCTTAAAACAATGTTGGATGGAGGATATATCCACGGTGACTGTTTAACAGTTACAGGAAAAACTATGAGAGAAAATTTAAAGAATGTAAAATTTAATAACAAACAAAAAGTTATGAGAAACTATAAAAACCCTCTTTCAAAGGATGGTGGTGTTGTCGGTCTTAAAGGAAATTTATCACCACAAGGTGCAATAGTAAAAATTGCAGGATTAAAAAAACTAAATTTTACTGGCAGAGCACGATGTTTTGATACAGAGGAGGCTGCTCTTAAAGCAGTGTTAAATAAAAAATATAAAAAGGGAGATGTAATTGTAATTAGATACGAGGGACCAAGAGGTGGCCCAGGTATGAGAGAAATGTTGCAAACTACAGCAGCTATATATGGACAAGGAATGGGAGAAAAAGTCGCTCTCATTACAGATGGAAGATTTTCTGGAGCAACTAGAGGTTTTTGTATTGGACATGTAGGTCCAGAAGCATCAATAGGTGGTCCTATAGGATTATTAAAAAATGGAGACATAATTCATATAGATGCAAAAAAGGGAACGATTAATGTCGATCTCTCAAGAAAAGAATTATCAAAAAGAAGAAAAAAGTGGAAACCTAAAAAAATTAATTTTGGAAATGGAACACTTTGGAAGTATGCACAAACAGTTGGACCAGCGTATCTAGGTGCGTCTACTCACCCTGGCGGCAGAGAAGAAGTTAAGTGTTACGCAGATATTTAAATGAAAATTAGACCTGTTATTTTATGCGGTGGAGCAGGAACCAGACTTTGGGAAGATAAAAAACACCATCAACCAAAACAATTTATAGATTTCGGCGGTTGGTCTTTGATGGAAAAAACCCTAGAAAGAATAAAAAACCCAGTTTTTGATTTTCCAATTATAAGCACAAATAATAAGTATTTATCAAAAGTAAAAAAAACATTAAAAAAATCAAAAATAAAAAAATATAAAATTGTTTTAGAGCCCACAAAAAAAAATACAGCACCAGCAATATTAGCATCAGCTTTAATTAGAGATGTTAACTACAACCAGCCTATCATGTATTTTACTTCAGATCATCTGATAGAAAAATATAGTTTTTTTAATAAAGTAATAAAAAAAGTTTCTTCGAACTTAAATTCTGAAAATATTTTTATTTTTGGAATTAAGCCTAAAAATCCATCAAATGAATATGGTTATTTTTATACAAAAAAACTTAAAAATAAAATTAATAAAGTATCTAAATTTATTGAAAAACCCAGCATATCAAAAGCAAAGAAAGTAATTAGAAATAAAGGATACTGGAATTCTGGAATGTTTTTATCTCGAAAGGACTCAATTATAAATAATTTTAAAAAATTTCAGCCAAAAACATATAAAAATTGTCTTCAATCAGTATATAAGTCTAAATATAGAAATAACGTTTATTACTTGTATAAAACAGCTTTTAATAAGTGTGTGGAAAAATCTTTTGATTATGCTATTCTTGAAAAATCACAAAATATTAATGCTGTTAAATTAGATATTCTATGGTCGGATTTGGGCTCTTGGAGAGAAATATCATTCATATTTAACAAAAATAAACAAAAGTACTTTAAAAAAAAGAACGTTTTTTATAGACCGTGGGGCAGCTATACAAATTTATTTAAAGGTAAAAATTTTTTAGTTAAAGAATTAAAAGTAAAAAGAAATGGAGTATTAAGTCTTCAAAAACATTATCATAGATCTGAACATTGGTTAATTACTCAAGGTAAGCCAGTAATTACTTTGAACAAGAAAAAAATTTTAAAATATAAAAATGAGTCAATTTTTATACCCAAAGGAGCAATTCACCGAATAGAAAATCCGTTTAAAAAAACTGTCAAAATTTTGGAGATCCAAAAAGGTTCAATTCTTAAAGAGACAGATATTGTTAGATATCAAGATATATATGGAAGAGTTAATTAATTTCTATTTCAATAGGGGTATGGTCAGACGGCTTTATTTTTGATCTTGGCATTTTATTTATATTAATAGATTTTATTTTATCTAATAAATTATTTGAAACAAGAAAGTGATCAATCCTCAATCCATTATTCTTCTGCCATGAACCAGCCATATAGTCCCAAAAAGTATATTCTTGTTTGTCTTTATTAAAATATCTGAAAATATCTTCGAAACCCAAATTTATTAATTCAAAAAACTTTTTTCTAATATCTAATTTATATAAAGCATCATTCTCGTATTTCTTGTAATCATGTGAATCAATCTGGTCTGGCAATATATTAAAGTCTCCACCTATAATAATATTTTTATTTTTTGATATTGTTTTTTTAATATTATTTATGAATATATTTAACCATTTTTTTTTGTATTGATATTTATCTGTGTTTATTGGATTTCCATTGGGTACGTAAATATTGATTAATTTTATTAAATTTGTTTTAATTTTTAAATCAGCCGTAATTATACGTGACTGTTTTTTTTCGTCTAAAATAAATTTTGTATCAATATTTTCTAATTTTTTTTTGATATAAAGGCTACTCCATTGTAACTTTTTTGACCAAATACGTAAGAATTGTAGCCAATATCTTTTAAATCGTTAAAAGGAAAATTTCTTTCTTCTGTCTTAATTTCTTGCATCATCAAAATATCAGGTTTAGATTTTTTTGAGATAATCCAAAATGTTTTTTATTCTGGCTCTTACAGAATTAACATTCCAGGAAGAAATTAACATCAGACCGAAAAAGATAATCCACAACCACAAGATGAGCTAGCTTTTGGATTGTTTATTACAAATGAATTTCCAATCAATTCTTTTTTAAAATCAATTATTGAACCCTCAATAATTTTTAGTGAATTATGATCAATAAGCGTTTTATCAAAAACATTATCATCTGTATTAATTTTATTATCAAATGAGAAGTTATATTTAAACCCTGAGCAACCCCCTCCTTTAACAGAAATCCTAAAAAATGTTTTAGCACTATTTTGTGAAACAACTCTTTCTATCTCTTTTTTAGCAGACTCAGTAAATTCAATTTTATTTCTCATATTTTTTTTTTAAATAATGTATTATATCTATCTATCATATCTTATGCAAAAAAACGAATATTCAAAATTAGCTACTCCAATAAAATCTATTGGAAGAATTTTTAAGGAAAAATCTAGTTTATTAAGGTCTCCATATCAAAGAGATCGGGATAGAATTGTACACTCAACAGCATTTAGAAGGTTAAAACATAAAACTCAAGTTTTTGTAAATACTACAGGGGATCATTACCGAACTAGAATTACACACTCACTTGAAGTTTCACAAATTGCAAGAACACTTGGTAAATTTTTTGGTTTAAATGAAGATTTATGTGAAACATTAAGTTTGTCTCACGATTTAGGTCACCCACCTTTTGGTCATGCAGGAGAAAAAACGTTGAATTATTGTATGAATAAATTTGGTGGATTTGATCACAATATACAAACATTACGCATAATAACTTTGTTGGAAAACAAATATTATAAGTTTAAAGGATTGAATCTTTCAATTGAGACACTTGACGGATTGGTTAAACATAATGGATTAGTTTTTGATAGATCAGGTTATGATAAAATTTTAGGAAAAAATATTTTTAAAAAAAAATTAATTTTTTAAGACCACCTTCACTAGAGTCACAAATTTCATCAATATCCGATGATATTGCTTACAATAGTCATGATCTGGAGGACGGATTAAAAGCAGATTTATTCAGTTTAGATGATATTTGTGAAATTCCAATAATTTCAAATATTATTAAAAAGCATAAAAAAAAAATGAGAAATAATGAAAAAGAATTGGCACTCAAACAAATAATTAGAAACATAATCAATGAGATGGTTAAAGATGTAATTTATAATACTAAAAGAAACTTAAAAAGAGAAAAAATTAAAAATATTAAAGACGTATATAATGCTAAAATTCAATTAGTAAATTTTTCTGAAAAAATGTTGATATTTGATAAAGAAATAAAGTTTTTTTTGAGAGAAAATATGTATTTTAATGAAAAAGTATTAGCAAAGACTAAAAAAGGAGAAAAAATAATTAAATCTCTTTTTTTAAGAATCAAAAAAAAACCTAGTAAATTTATAAGAAAAAATACTTTAAAGCTGTTCTCAAAAGAGAGATGTATCTGTGATTTTATTGCTGGAATGACAGATAGATATGCAATAAATTTATACAATTCATTAAAATGAACCTTTATAAAATTTATTTATCAGAAATTAAGAAAATTTTATTAAAAAATAAAAAAGTGGTCAATCTTAATTCCATAAAAGATATAGATAATATAATTATAGAATCTCCTCCTGAAAAATTTAATTATGATTTCTCGTCCAATGCAGCGATGATTATTGCAAAAAATACTAAAATTAATCCTAGAATAATAGCTGAAAAAATAAAAGAAATAATAATTAAGAATTCAAATAATTTTTCACAAATTGAAATTGCTGGACCAGGTTTTTTAAATTTTAACCTTAAAAAAGAGGCCTGGATAAAAATTATTGATCATATTTTAAAAAGCAAAAAAAATTATGGATCTGAAAAAATGAATAAAAAAATTAATATTGAATTTGTATCAGCAAATCCTACAGGCCCCATGCATGTTGGTCACTGTAGGGGTGCAATTTTTGGTGATGTTTTATCAAATTTACTTAAATTTAACGGAAATAAAGTTACAAAAGAATTTTATGTAAATGACTACGGTAAACAGATAGATGATTTTGCAAAATCAGTTTTTTACCGATTGAGACAATTAAAATTTAATGAGTCTTTTCCAGAGGACCAAAACTTATATCCCGGTGACTATGTGAAAGAAATATCAAAAAAAATATTAAAAGATAAGAAAATAAATTTAGATAATTATAAAAATATTCAAAAAACTTTAAAAAACCTTTCGATTAAATCTTCAATGAATATGATAAAAAATGACTTAAAACATCTCGGTATTTCTCATGATAACTTTTTTTATGAATCCAATATTGTTAATAATAATTTAGTAAACAAAACTATTATGAAATTAAAAAAAAATAAGTTTATTGAAGAAGGATATCTTCAGCCGCCGAAAGGTGAAATCGATCCAAATTGGAAAAAAATTAAAAGATTAATTTTTAAATCTACATTATTCGGTGATGATACTGATAGAGCTTTACAAAAAAATGATGGTTCATGGACATATTTTGCTAACGATGTTGCATACCATGCAACCAAAGTTTCAAAAAAAAATGATTATTTAATCAATGTTCTAGGAGCTGATCATACTGGTTATATAAAAAGAATTACAGCAGCAGTAAGTGCGTTATCAAAAAATAAAATTAATCTTATTTGTAAAGTTTGCCAATTAGTTAAGTTATATAAGAATGGAAATCCATTTAAAATGTCAAAACGTTCTGGAGATTTTATCACTGTTAATGATTTATTAAAAGAAGTTAACAAAGATGTAATAAGATTCATGATGTTAAATAGAGGTAATGATGTAGAGTTAGATTTTGATTTTGATAAAGTTCTTGAAAAAAATAAAGAGAACCCAGTTTATTATGTTCAATATTGTTATGCTAGAATAAATTCATTATTCAAAGTTGCTAAAATAAACAAAAATTCCAAAATAATTTTAAATAAAAATAATTTTATGCCAAATATTTTTGAATATAAATTATTAAGAAAAATATCAGAATGGCCTAAAATAGTAGAATCTTCATCAAAAAAATTTGAGCCACATAAAATACCTATTTATTTGTACGAGTTAGTTACCATTTTTCATTCTTATTGGAGCAAAGGAAATGAAGAAACTAAATTTAAATTTGTTATAAATGGACAAATTAAAAATAAATTATCAATTAAAATATTTCAATTATTATTAATCGTATTAGAAAATGCAATGCATATTTTAGGAGTATCACTTCCAAAAAAAATGTAATGTTAAAAAAAGTTAAAAAAATATTTTATTTTCTAATTACTTTAATATTTTTTATATTTATAATTTTTTATTACCTTTCAGAGGAGAATATTAATAAAATTAATAGCAATCGTGAAAATATTTCATTAAATTTAAAAGACCAAAACGATAATATACCACAGTTAAAAAATGACACTGAAAATATAATTGATTATAATTTTACTAATTTACAAAAAAATAATATAAAAAAAGATACTTCTGGGAGCTTTTAAAAGGTGATTAAATGAATAGAAAACCCGCAATAATAAGTTTGAAAAAATACGTACTTACTTCACAAGAAAAATATATTTTAAAGTCAGAAAAGCCATGGGGAGTTATATTGTTTAAAAGAAATATAAAATCATATGATCAAGTAAGAAATTTAACTCAAAATATAAGACAATGTATTAAAGACCCATTTTACCCAATCTTTATTGACGAAGAGGGAGGTATGGTTTCCAGATTATCACACTTATTAAATAGTAAAGAATTTTCACAGAAATTTTTTGGTGATCTGTATGAAAAAAATAAAAAAAATGGAAAATTTATTTATAATTATTATCTTAACTCAATTTGTAGTGTTTTAAAAAATGTTGGTATAAATATAAATACTATTCCTGTTATGGATATATCTCAAGATAAAACCAATAAAATTATAGGAAGTAGAAGCTTTTCTAAAAATATTAAAATTGTTAAATCACTAGGATCTATCTGCATAAATATATTAAAAGAAAATAAAATAGCTTCTGTAGCTAAACATATACCGGGTCATGGCTGCGCAACAGATGATAGTCATAAAAAATTACCAATAGTTAATGACAATATTAAAAAACTTTATTTAAATGATTTTTTACCATTCAAAAATTTAAACTCACATTTTGTAATGACAGCACATATTCTTTATAAAAAAATTGATCCAAAATTTGTAGCGACTCAATCAAATATAATTATAAAAAACATAATAAGGAAAAAGCTTAAATTTAATGGCCTTATAATTTCAGACGATATTTCTATGAAAGCTTTAAGTAAAAATTTAGTTTATAATTCAAAATTAGCTCTAAAAGCTGGTTGTAATTTAGTCCTCCATTGCAACGGAAATATTAAAGAAACAACTCAATTACTTAAAAGTTTAAATAAAATTGATGATTTTACAAAAAAGAAAACACACCAATTGTATGAGTTTTTAAGGTAATATAAATAATGGAATCAAATACAATTAATACTATTAATATTGATATTCCAACCTATTCCGGTCCACTTGAAACACTATTAGATTTAGCAAAAAATCAAAAAGTAGACTTAGCACAAATTTCAATAACTAAACTTGCGGATCATTTTTTAGAATTTATTAAAAAATCAAAAAATTTGGATTTAGCTTTTGAATATCTCATAATGGCAACATGGCTCGCTTATTTAAAATCAAAATTACTTCTTCCCGAAGACGAAGAAGATAATTTTAAAGCATCTGAAATTGCTGAAAAATTAAAGTTACAATTAAAGAAATTGGAACTTATAAGATTATTATCAGAACAATTATTAAAAAGAGATAGAATAGGAAAAAATATTTTTTATCGTGGAATGAAAGGAGGGATTAGATCTATTAAAAATCCAGCTTACAAAGTATCTTTATACGAATTACTTAAATCGTACTCTAATATAAAAGTTCAATCTATTTACCAAAAAATTAACATACCTAAACTTCCTGTTATGACAACTCAAGAAGGTATTAAACAAATAAAAGAAAATATGGCTTCAATTTCTGATTGGAAAAAAATAGAAGATTTAATTCCTATATCTTTTACTAAATCAAAAAAATTTAAAAAAACAGGACTAGCTGCAATTTTTTCAGCAAGTCTTGAATTAACTAAAGATGGAGTTATTAATTTAATTCAAAAAAATTTATTTGGAGATATTTTAATCAAAGTTGCCGAACACACACCTTTGAAACTAAAAGAAAAATAATTACCATGGAAAAAGATAAAAAAAAGACCAACATAATTCATTTTCCTAAAAAAAAATCGAAACTTGAAAGAGAAGTAGAAGCTATAATTTTTTCTGCAGAGGAACCACTTGATATTGAAACTATAGAAAAAAGGGTTGGAAGTCAGACTGGTGTGAAAAAAGTATTAGAAAATTTAGCCAATGAGTATTCTAGCAGGGGTATTAATTTAGTATGTAAGTCTAACAAATGGTCTTTTAGAACATCAACAGACCTTTCAAAATTAATGTCTTTGCAAAAATCAACACAAAAAAAATTATCTAAAGCTACAATAGAAACACTCTCAATTATTGTTTATCATCAACCTGTAACTAGATCAGAAATTGAGTCAATAAGAGGTGTTGCTTTTGCAACAAATACTTTAGATATATTGCTTGAACTTGATTGGGTAAGACCCTCTGGAAGAAAAGATGTTCCAGGAAAACCAATACAATTTGTCACCACGCAAAAATTTTTGGATCATTTTAATATTGAAAAATTGTCCGATCTTCCAACAGTGGAGGAATTAGGGTCGGCTGGTCTAATCGATGACTCTTCAATTGACTCATCAATTTTTGGTACTAGTAAATTTTTTAGAGAACAGTCAGATAAAAAGAAAGACAACATCTATTCAGACATTGATAAAACTTTAGAAGACACCCAAAACAACGACAAATAAACATATTTATTTAACTCACATTATTGTATATAAGAGATAATTATGGGTATAAGTTTTTGGCAAATAGCAATAGTTGTAGTTCTCGTTGTATTATTATTTGGTCGAGGCAAGATCTCAAGCCTTATGGGAGACGTTGCTAAAGGTATTAAAAGTTTTAAAAAAGGCATGTCTTCTGATAACGAAGATCAATCAAAATCGGATTCAGACAAAGATTCAAACTCACAAAATTAATATTTATTAATGCCACAAATTGGATGGTTCGAAATATTAATATTAGTGATAGTAGCGATATTAGTTATAGGTCCAAAAGATTTTCCTGTAGTTTTAAAAAAGATTGGTAATTGGATAGGTACGACCAAAAGATATTTTAGTGATATTCAAAATAAAGTTCAAAATTTAGACCAGGATTTTGACGAAAATTCTATAGAAAAAAAATATTTAACAAAAAAAGATAATATTGATAAAAATGAGTGACCATACACATGAAGGAACTTTTGTTAGTCATCTTACAGAATTAAGAAAAAGATTAATACATTCGTTACTTTTTATATTTTTTTTATTTATTATAGGCTACATATTTGCTGAAAATATTTATAATTTTTTAGTTGAGCCATATGCTAATGCCGTCAAGGAAGATGGAGTTAATAGAAGATTAATATTCACTGCATTACACGAAACTTTTATTACTTATTTAAAATTAGCTTTTTTTGCCGCTATGTTTCTTGGTAGTCCAATTGTTTTAATGCAATTTTGGAAGTTTGTAGCTCCCGGTCTTTATAAAAATGAAAAAAAAGCTCTCCTTCCTTATTTAATTGCAACACCTATATTATTTTTGTTAGGCGGTATGCTCATTTATTATTTAGTAATGCCATTAGCAATAAAATTTTTCTTGTCCTTTGAAACCACCGGACAAGCTAATACGTTACCCATTCAACTCGAAGCTAAAGTAAATGAATATTTATCATTAATTATGAGATTAATATTTGCTTTTGGATTGAGTTTTCAATTACCAGTTTTATTAAACTTACTTGCTAGAGTAGGTGTAATTGATTCTGAATATTTAAAAGCGAGAAGAAAGTACTTCATAGTAATAATATTTGCTGCAGCTGCAATATTAACACCACCGGATCCAATAACACAGATTGGTTTAGCAATACCGTTATTAATATTGTATGAATTGTCAATATTGTCCGTAAAAATAACTGAAAAAAATAGCGAAAAGAAAAATGCATAATCTTAAATTGATAAGGGAAAAACCAGATATTTTTAAAAAAAAAATAATTGATCGGAACGAAAAAATAAATATTGATGAATTGTTAGAATTAGACAAAAAAAATAGAGATTTGATCCAAAAAAAAGAGAAATTCGAACAAGAAAAAAAAATTATATCTAAAAATAAAGACAAGAGTCAATTTGAAAAATCTAAAAAAATTTCTTTAGAAATACAAAATCTAGAAATTTTACAATTAAGTTTGCAAAAAAAAATTGATGAAATATCAAATTCAATTCCAAATATTGCTCTTGATGATGTCCCAATAGGAAAAGATGAAAAGTCAAATAAAGAAATAAAAAAAATTGGTAAAATACCAAAATTTGATTTCAATATACTTTCTCATTACGAATTAGGAAAAAAATTAAATTCAATGGATTTTGATCTTGCAACTAAGACAACTGGATCTAGATTTGTCTTCTTGAAAGGTAAATTAGCTGAACTTGAAAGAGCAATTTCTAATTTTATGTTAGATATTCACACCAAAGAATTTGGATATCAAGAAATTTCACCACCTTTAATTGTTACCGATGATACTATGTTTGGAACTGGCCAACTTCCCAAGTTTTTAAATGATCAATTTGAAATAAAAATAGATAATCCACAAAAAAAATTTTTAATTCCAACAGCTGAAGTAATTTTAACAAATATGGTCAAAAATACTTCTTTAGAGGAAAAAGATTTACCTATTAGATTAGTTGCTTCTACACCATGTTTTAGAAAAGAAGCTGGTAGTTATGGAAAAGATACTAAAGGCATGTTTAGACAGCATCAATTTTACAAAGTTGAACTCGTAAGTATTGTAGATCCTAATAAGTGCAAAGCAGAATTAGATAGAATGATTAATTGCGCTGAAGAAATACTTAAAAAATTAAAACTTCCATTTAGATCAGTTTTATTATCTTCTGGTGATATGGGCTTCAGTGCAGAAAAAACTGTTGATCTTGAAGTGTGGATTCCATCAGAAAATAAATATAGAGAAATATCTAGCTGTTCATCTTGTGGACAATTTCAATCAAGAAGAATGAAAGGTAAGTTTAAAAATGAAAATAAAAAGTCTGATTTTTTAGGTACATTAAATGGATCAGGTTTGGCTATTGGAAGGACTTTAATTGCTATTATGGAAAACTACCAAATTTCCGATGGCAGCATAATAATACCTGATGCTTTAAGACCATACATGAGAAATTTAGAGAAAATCTAATTTTTTTACAAAAACTAGTTGTTATAATAAAATTATTAATATATTTATTTCAACATTATGAGTAGCTCAGGATTTGCACAATTTATACCTTTAATTTTAATCTTTGTAATTTTTTACTTTTTTTTAATTAGACCCCAACAAAAGAGAGTCAAGGAGCACAAAGAAATGGTTAAAAATCTAAAACGCGGGGATGAAGTCATAACATCTGGAGGAATTATAGGTACAGTAGATAGAGTTTTTGAAGACGATCGTATTGAATTACAAATTGCTGATGGAGTAAAAGTCCAAGTAATTAGAAATACGGTACAAAGCCACTTGAAGAAAGAAGTTAAAAAATAATTTTTTGTGTTAAATTTCTCAAAAACAAAAATTTTATCAATATATTTAACTTTTTTATTAATAAGCATTTTTTCAATTTCAAACTTCTTTGATTTAAATAAATTATTTTTCAACAAAAAAGTAAATTTAGGCCTAGATTTACAAGGTGGTTCCTATTTGCTTTTAGAGGTTGATAGTTCATCTATTGAAAGTAGAAGACTCCAATCTAAAGTAATCCCACTTAAAAAAAAATTAAAAGAGAACTTAATAGATTTTAATAGCTTTAAGATAGATGAAAGAAATATCAATTTTAACATACAAGAAAAAGATTTAAAAAAATTTTTAAACTTTTTTGAAAATAGAGACGAAAACAATGTCAATATTTATCTTGATCAGTATAATTCATATGAATTAGATTATAAGTTTGAAAAAAATCAATTAAATATTTTTTTATCTAAATACGGAATTATCAATATAAGAAATTCTGCAGTTGATCAGTCTATAGAAATTGTAAGGAGAAGAATTGATGAAATTGGAACTAAAGAACCAACAATTCTTAAAAGAGGTAATAATCGTATTTTAGTTGAATTACCTGGAATAAAAAATCCCGAGAGAGTAAAGGAGTTATTGGGCAAAACAGCTGAACTAAATTTTAAATTAGTAACAGATGATATAAACGAATTTGGTAGTGAAAAATTCATTCTTCTTGAAAACCAAGAAGAAATCACAGTCAGTAAAAGAATTATTTTAAGTGGTGAAAATCTTGTCGATGCACAACCAAGATATGATAATTTAAATAATGAACCAATAGTGGCTTTCTCTTTAGATAGATTGGGATCTCAAAGATTTGGTAGAGCTACAAGTAAAAATATCGGTAAGAGAATTGCGATTATTCTTGATAATGAAGCTATAAGCGCACCTGTTATAAGAGATTCTATAACAGGAGGAAATGGAACTATTTCAGGAAGTTTCACTTTTCAAGAGGCAACAGATCTTGCTTTATTACTTCGTTCAGGTGCGCTTCCAACACCATTAAATGTTGTTGAAGAAAGAACGGTTGGACCAGATTTAGGAAAAGATTCAATTGAAGCCGGAATAGTATCTTTAATAGTTGGTTTTATTTTAGTTATTACTTTTATGATTTTTAAATATAGGTCATTTGGCGTTATAGCGAATATCTCACTAATATCTAATCTTCTTATGCTTATAGGAATCTTAACATTATTAGAGGCAACATTAACTCTACCTGGTATAGCTGGTATAATTTTAACTGTGGGTATGGCAGTAGATGCAAATGTACTTATTTTTGAGAGAATTAAAGAAGAACTTTACAGAGAAAATTCTAATATTCAGGCTTTTGATTTAGGATTTAAAAAATCTATAGTAACTATTTTAGATGCTAATATTACAACATTAATAGCTTCGATTATTTTATTTATTTTCGGTTCCGGTCCAATAAAGGGTTTTGCCGTTACTTTATCCATTGGTTTAATTACAACTTTATTTTCAGCATATTTTATATCAAGACATTTAACATCAATCATTGTTTTCAAAAATAAAGATAAAAAAATATTAATATGAAAAAATATAATTTTGAATCAAAATACAAATCAGCAAATCTAGTATCATTAATCTTGGTTATTGGCAGTCTATTTTTAATTTTTTTCAAAGGATTAAATTTTGGGATAGATTTTAAGGGTGGAACATTAATCGAATTACGAGTTAATTCTAATAATATTGGTATATCAGATATACGCTCATCTTTTTCTAATATGAATTTGGGTGATATTAATGTTAAAGAATTTGGAAAAAAAGGTGATTATCTTATCAAATTTGAAAAGAAAACCTTTGATGATGTTAATAATATAAAAACAATTAAAACCAATGTAACAAATAAACTTCAAACAGAAGTAAATTTTAGAAGAATTGAAAATGTTGGACCTAAAGTAAGTGAAGAGCTTTTAAGCTCTGGTTTACTTGCTATAAGCTTAGCTTTGGGTGCAATGCTTTTTTATATTTGGGTAAGATTTGAGTGGCAATTTAGTGTTGGTTCTATTCTGGCAATCTTCCATGATGTTTTGATAACTATTGGACTTTTTTCATTATTATCATTAGAAATTAATTTATCTATAGTTGCAGCTGTTCTAACAATCGTAGGTTATTCTATGAATGATACTGTTGTAATTTATGATCGTATAAGAGAAAATTTATCAAAATTTTCAAGTTTAAAAATCGGTGAAATATCAAATACTTCTATTAACGAAACCCTATCACGAACAATAATAACTTCTCTTACAACTATATTAGCTTTAACATCTATTTTCATTTTAGGCGGGGAGATACTAAGAGGCTTTTCTTTAGCTATGATCATAGGTGTTATAATAGGTACATACTCTTCTATTTTTGTAGCTAGTCCAATACTCAAATATTTTAATGTGAGTTATAAAACAATAGCGAAAGAAAAAGAAAATAATTAGTAAAGATTTTGTGCTACGACCATAGTTAAAAGCATCGGAAGAGAGAGCAGTGTATTTATTCTTGATGCAACAAGTGCGGTTTTCATATGTTTTGGTTTATCTTCCGGATCACATTCTACTATACCAAGAACTTTTTTTTGATTAGGCCAAATAATAAACCAAACATTAAAAGCCATAATCAAACCTAACCACATTCCTATTCCTATTGCTGTGTTTTTTCCTCCACCACTTCCTATTCCTAATTTCATCGCATCATGGACATAACCATTAAGTGTTGCAACTATTAGACCTGTAATAATTGTAACTAATGCAGCCCATCTAAACCAAAACAAAACTGCTGGTGCTATAACTTTTGTTACAGCTGGTTTTTGTTCATCAGATAATTTTGGCATACTTGGAATTTGAACAAAGTTTAAATACCATAGTAAACCTATCCACATAATACCTGAAATAACGTGAAAATATCTGAACAACCAACTCCAGAATAAAGTATCAAAAGACCAATCACCACCACCAACGTAAAGACCAACAAATAACAGAATCGCAAGTATTACTGATAGATGAATTGTTTTAGAAAGAGACTGCAGTATGTTTATCATTATATTATTATAGCACAAAAAATAAAATTTATGCTGTTTTTTTCATATTATTACTTATTATATTTTTAAGAAATTTACCCGTATAACTATGTTTGTTTTCTGCAATTTTTTCAGGTGTGCCTTCAGCAATAATTTTACCACCATCAGCACCTCCTTCTGGGCCCATATCTATAATCCAATCTGCTGTTTTGATCACATCTAAATTATGCTCAATTACAAGCACTGTATTTCCTGTATTTACAAAAGCTTTTAGTATTTCTAACAATTTCTTAATGTCATGTGAGTGAAGTCCTGTAGTAGGTTCATCTAATATATATAGTGTTCTACCAGTTGATCTTTTAGAAAGTTCTTTTGCTAGTTTAATTCTCTGCGCTTCACCACCAGATAGTGTAGTAGCCTGTTGACCTATTTTGATATAACCCAGTCCTACGTGTTTTAATGTTAATAGTTTTGAATAAACGGCAGGAATATTTTGAAAAAAATCACAACCTTCCAAAACTGTCATGTTCAGAACATCTGCAATATTTTTGTTTTTAAATTTTATTTCTAACGTTTCTCTATTGTATCTACTACCTTTACAGGCGTCGCATGGAATGTATACATCTGGTAAAAAGTGCATTTCATATGTAATAACACCATCACCTTCACATGTTTCACATCTTCCACCTCTTACATTAAAAGAATATCTACCTGGTTTATAACCTCTCGTTTTAGACTCTGGTAGATTTGCAAACCAATCCCTTATAGGACCAAAGGCACCTGTATAAGTTGCTGGATTTGATCTTGGCGTTCTACCAATTGGGGATTGATCTATATCAGTAACCTTGTCAATAAGCTCAGTTCCTTTATAATTTTTAAACGCTTTGGGTAATTTTCTAGATTTATTATTATTTAATAATAAATTTAACGCATTAAAAAGTGTTTGGAGTACAAGAGTTGATTTTCCACTACCAGAGACGCCAGTTACACATGTAAAAGTTCCTATCGGAATTTTAAGATCCACTTTTTGTAAATTATTTCCACTAGCTCCTAATATTTCTAAAAATCTTCCGTTTTTAGCACTCTTCCTTTTATTTGGTATTTCAATAAATTTTTTTCCAGATAGATAATTTCCAGTAATACTATCTTTATTTTCGATAATATTTTTTATATTTCCTTGTGCTGTTATATTTCCACCATTTATTCCTGCTTCAGGACCAAGGTCTATAATATGATCTGCATTTTCCATTGTCTCCACATCATGCTCAACTACAATAACAGTGTTACCCAAGTCTCTTAATCTTTTTAAGGCATTTATTAATTTTTTATTATCTCTTTGATGTAAACCGATAGATGGTTCGTCCAATACATATAGAACACCGGTTAATCCTGAACCAATTTGTGAAGCCAGCCTAATTCTTTGGGACTCACCTCCTGATAAAGTACCTGACTCTCTTGAAAGAGTAAGATAATTTAAACCAACATTAAGTAAGAAATTTAACCTTTCATTTATCTCTTTTAAAATATGTTGAGCTATTTTTTTATCCCTTAAAGATAAAATATTTTCTAAATCTGAAAACCACTTTTGAGCATCTTCTATTGAAAAACGAGTAACCTGACTTATATTTAATTTATTTACTTTCACACATAGAGCCTCATCTTTTAATCTTAAGCCTTTACATTTTTCACAACTTGTTTCACTTTGATATTGTGATATTTCTTCTCTTTTCCAATCGCTGTCAGTTTCCAAATATCTTCTTTCTAAATTATTTATAACGCCTTCGAATGCTTTTTTTGTGTCATATTTTTCGTATCCATCATCATAATGAAATTTTATTTCTTCTTCATCCGAACCATAAAGGATTATGTCCTGAATTTTTTTTGGCAATTTTTTCCATTTTGTCTCTAGATCAAACTTAAAATGTTTAGCTAATGATGATAATGTTTGTGCGTAGTACATTGACGTTGATTTTGACCAGGGCTCAATTACTCCATCAGCAATACTCTTATTTTTATCAGCAACAACTAGGTTAGGATCAACGTTCAGGTTATGACCTATACCTTCGCATTCCTCACAAGCACCAAATGGGCTGTTAAAAGAAAAGAGTCTTGGTTCAATTTCTTCAATAGTAAAGCCGCTTTCTGGACATGAAAATTTAGAAGAAAAAGTTATACTCTCTTTTTTCCTAAATTTTTTTGGAATAGTCTCATTTTCATATTCAGCTATTAATAATCCATCTGAAAGATTTAGCGCTGTTTCTATACTGTCAGCTAATCTATTGCCTAATTTTGAGTTTAAAACAATTCTATCAACTACTATTGAAATATCATGTTTGACTTTTTTATTTAAATTTGGGAAATCATTAATATCGTAATATTCTCCATCAACTTTAATTTTTTGAAAACCTCTTTTTTTATAATTGATTATGTCTTTTTTATATTCGCCCTTTCGTCCGCGGACCACTGGTGACAACAAAAATATAGTTGAACTTTTTGGTAAATTTTTAACCTTATCAACCATGTCGCTTACTGATTGAGATACAATTGGTTTGCCTGTAAAAGGTGAATAGGGTACTCCGATCCGGGCAAATAAAACTCTCATATAATCGTAAATTTCTGTGACAGTAGCCACTGTGGATCTTGGATTTTTTGGTGCATTTTTTTGCTCGATAGATATTGCTGGGCTCAAACCTTCTATTAAATCAACATTAGGTTTTTTCATTTTATCTAAAAATTGTCTTGCATAGGCTGACAAACTTTCAACATATCTCCTCTGTCCTTCAGCATATATTGTATCAAATGCTAAAGAGGATTTCCCCGAACCTGAAAGCCCGGTTATTACTACTAATTTGTCTTTTGGAACTTCTAAAGAAATATTTTTTAAATTGTGCTCTTTAGCCCCTTTAATCAATATCTTTTTCAACATCTTTTACACACCTTAAAACAGAATGAGCTTATATTTACAACGCAAATATGTTATATTATTTTTTTTAACCATTATAAATAATCTAATTATTATGTCAGGTAGTTTAAATAAAGTACAACTTATAGGAAGACTTGGGGCAGACCCAGAAATTAAGCAAATGGTTAATGGAAAAAACGTCGCAAGACTAAGTATTGCAACGAGTCAGACCTGGAAAGATAAATCTAGCGGTGAGCGAAAAGAAAAAACAGAATGGCATAGAGTAGTAATTTTTAATGAAGGACTAGTAAATATTGTTCAACAATATTTAAAAAAGGGTGCTAACGTATATTTGGAAGGTCAGATAAGTACTAGAAAATGGAAAGATGAAAAATCGGGACAAGACAAATATTCAACTGAAATAGTTTTGCAGGGTTATAATTCTTCCTTAACAATGTTGGGTGGAAAAAATCAAAATAGTAACTCTAATCAAAGCGATGAAACTAAAAGTTCTTTACCAAATGATGAAATGTCACAAGTAACCAATGAACTTGATGACGAAATTCCTTTTTAAGTAAAATGCAAAATATAGAAACGAAAAATATTCCAACATCAAAACCTATATTTGTTCATCAAGAGATGAGTTCATCTTATCTTTCTTATGCTATGAGCGTTATAGTTAGTAGAGCTCTACCCGATGTAAGGGATGGATTAAAACCAGTGCATAGAAGAATTTTATATGCAATGTATAAAGGTGGATACGACTGGAGCAAACCGTTTAGAAAATCCGCAAGAATAGTTGGAGACGTAATTGGTAAATACCATCCTCATGGCGATCAAGCTGTCTATGATGCGCTGGTACGATTAGTTCAAGATTTTTCAATGAGCCTTCCTTTAATCGAGGGTCAAGGAAACTTTGGTTCTATAGACGGTGATCCACCTGCAGCTATGAGATATACAGAAACTAAGCTATCAAAAGTAACTCAGTATCTTACAGATGGTCTCGAAAAAAATACTATTGATTATAGAAATAACTACGATGATACAGAAAGAGAACCAATTGTTTTACCCTCACAATATCCAAATCTACTTGTAAATGGAGCAGGAGGTATTGCTGTTGGTATGGCAACAAGTATACCCCCACACAATCTTGGTGAAGTAATTGATGGGACAATAAATTTTATAAAGAATAAAGATATTACTACATCACAATTAATGAAGTTCATACCTGGCCCTGATTTTCCAACCGGAGGAGTTATAATTGGTAAAGATATAATTAAACAAGGTTACAACAAGGGTAGGGGCTCATTTAAAATTCGAGGTGAAATTGATGAGGAATCACTTAAGAATGGCAAAACAAGACTTGTTATTAAATCAATTCCGTATCAAATTAACAAATCAGTTTTAAACGAAAAAATAGCAGAACTTTCAAGAGAAAAAAAAATTGAAGGCGTTAGCGACATAAGAGACGAGTCAAATAAAGACGGAATAAGAGTTGTAATCGATTTAAGAAGAGGCGTTGAACCAGAAACTGTTAGAAGGCAATTATATAAATTAACATCCGTTGAATCTTCATTTGGCTTCAATACTTTAGCAATTGTTGACGGCAAACCAAAAATACTCGGGTTAAAAGATTTTATTTCTGAATTTGTTAGTTTTAGAGAGAAAACCGTTACAAGACAAATTCGTTTTGAATTGACCAAAACCGAAGAGAGAGCACATATTTTAATTGGTATTGCAACCGCTGTGGAAAATATAGATCCAATAATTAAAATTATCAAAAATTCTAAAGATACAGATACAGCAAAGAAAAATTTACTTAATAAAAAATGGACAATAAAAAAGAGTTCGAAATTAGTTTCTCTTATTGAAAAAAAACAAAGTATATCAAAATATCAATTAAGCGAAATTCAAGTGAATTCTATTTTGGATTTAAGATTACAAAAATTAACAGCATATGGAATAAATGAAATTGAAAGTGAAATAAAAAAACTTTCTGAAATGATAATTTATTACAATAAGATTCTTAAATCTAAAAAAGAACTTTTCTCATTAATTGTTAAGGAGCTAGAGGAAATAAAATCAAAATTTTCAGTTAAAAGAAGAACAAAAATAATAGATGCTGTTTTGAACTATAATATTGAAGAAACAATTCAAAAAGAGTCTGTAGTTATTAATATTACAAATCAAGGCTACATAAAAAGAGGTTCTTTATCATCAGTAAAAACACAGAAAAGAGGCGGTAAAGGTAAAACTGGAATAACAACAAGAGAGGAAGATTTTGTTGTAAGAATATTATCAGGAAATTCACACAGTCAGGTCTTATTTTTTTCTACCCAAGGTCTTTCATATAAGCTAAAAGCATGGAAAATACCCAAGGGTAGTTTAAACTCAAAAGGCAAATCTCTCTTCAATCTTCTGCCTCTTAAAAGTAATCAATCTATAACTTCTACTATGCTGTTACCCGAAAACGAGGATGAATGGAAAAAACTTTTTTTAGTTTTTGCAACATCTAAAGGTAAAATTAGAAAAAATTCACTAGCTGATTTTATCAATATCAATGCAAGCGGTAAAATTGCAATGAAACTAGATGAAAACGACAAAATAGTTGGTGTTGAAAAATGCACTGAAGATCAAGATATTATTTTAGGTACTAAATTTGGTAAATGTATAAGATTTATGTCAAAAAAACTTAGGTTGTTTAAAGGAAGATCTTCTAAAGGCATTAGAGGTATAGATCTTGCAGAAAATGATAGTGTAATGTCTTTATCAATAGTGGATAACACCAAACAAATTGAAACTATTATAAAAAAGAATGGATCAAAAAAAGAAGGAATTAATAAATTTATTCTTTCAATAACAGAAAATGGATATGGTAAAAGAACTTCTTTTACAGATTTTAGAGTTACAAATAGAGGCGGCAAAGGGATAATAGGAATAGTTAACTCAAAAAGAAATGGAAATGTTACATCTACTTTAGTCGTTTCTAATGACGATGAAATTATACTCTCTACTGACAAAGGCAGAGTCATCCGATGTCCTGTAAAAGAAATAAGAATAGCTGGAAGAAATACTCAAGGAGTAAGAATCATAAAACTTTCAGGTGAAGAAAAGGTTGTTTCTGCTATTAAGATAGAAGATAATATTGATTAATGCAAAGAACAGCTATTTACCCTGGAACTTTTGATCCTATTACTTACGGACACATAGATATAATAAGAAAGTCATTTAAAGTTATAGATAAATTGATAGTAGCAACAACTGACGCTTCAGATAAAGATTATTTATTTTCAGTAGAAGAAAGAATGAATATATTAAAAAAATCACTTTTTGGTGATTTAAAATTCAATAAAAATAAAATCAAAATCGTATCTTTTGATGATTTAACAGTTAAACTCTGTCGAAAGTACAAGGCTTCTTTAATTGTAAGGGGTTTAAGGGCTGTATCAGATTTTGAATATGAATTCCAATTAGCCGGTATGAATAAAAAACTTGATAAAAAAATAGAAACTATTTTCTTAATGTCAGATATTGAAAATGAAATAATATCTTCAAAATTTATTAAAGAAATAGCACATTTAAATGGAGATTTAAAAAAATTTGTATCTAAATCTGTAATTAAAGCAATAAATCAAAAATTAAAATGAAAAAAATTTTTTATTTAATTTTTTTTATTTTTATATATTTTAGTACAAATATTAATGCAAAGGAGAACAAAATGATTATAGAACTTAAAAATGGAAAAGTTGAAATAGAACTTTATACAGATGCAGCACCAAATCACATTAAACAAATTACAACTCTGGCAAATAATAAGGAGTATGATGGAGTTGTTTTTCATAGAGTTATAGAGGGCTTTATGGCTCAAACAGGAGATGTTGAATTTGGAAACTCTAACAAACCTAGTTATGATATTAATCGTGCAGGAACTGGTGGATCAAATTTACCCGACCTGAAAGCAGAATTTAGTAATATACCTCATGAAAGAGGCACAGTATCTATGGCTCGATCATCCAATCCAAATAGTGCAAACAGTCAATTTTTTATTTGTTTTCAATCATCACCTCATCTCGATCGAAATTATACTGTTTTTGGTAAAGTTACTAAAGGAATGGAATTTGTTGACAAAATCAAAAAAGGCTCTGGTCCAAATGGATCAGTTGATGAACCTGATAAAATTATAAGTATCTCAATTACAAAGTAAATTTTAATGAATTCAAAAAACAAATTTTTTGAATTAAAAAAAACAAAAAAATATAGATTAGGCCAAATAAATACTAGCAGAGGATCAATTGACACTCCTACATTTATGCCAGTGGGAACTCAAGGGACTATCAAAGCTGTATTTTCTGAAGACGTACTAAAAACTGGATCACAGATTATTTTAGGAAATACTTACCATTTATTCTTAAGACCTGGTGTAAAAATCCTTAAACAATTTGGAGGATTACATAATTATATGAATTGGAAAAAACCTATATTAACAGATTCTGGAGGTTATCAAATAATGTCTTTATCAAAATTCAATAAAATCGATAGGGAAAGAGGTGCTATATTTAACTCCCACCTTGATGGTAAAAAATTTATTTTAAGTCCAGAAAAAAGTATTCAAATACAGAAAGACATAGGCTCTGATATACTCATGGTTCTTGATGAGTGTCCAAGGCTTACTATGGATAAAAAAATAGTTTCCAAAGCTATTGATACATCTACAGATTGGGCAAAAAGATCAAAAATTGAATTTGCTGATGCAAAAAATAAATTTTTATTCGGTATAGTTCAGGGCGGATTATTCGATGATCTCAGAGAAGAAAGCCTTAAAAAATTAATTAAAGTAGAATTTGATGGTTACGCACTTGGTGGATTAGCTGTTGGAGAAACACAAAGCGAAATGTTCAAAGTACTTGAAAAAATAACAAAACTTATGCCAGAAAATAAACCTAGATATTTAATGGGTGTAGGTACACCCTCAGATATACTTGGGGCGGTTAAAAATGGTATTGATATGTTTGATTGTGTTATGCCAACAAGATCAGGAAGAACTGGGTTGGCTTTCACTTGGGAAGGAAAAATTAATCTTAAAAATTCTAAATACAAACAAGATAAGACACCACTTGACCCTAGTTATTCCTTAAGAAATTTGAACGTATACTCTAAAAGTTACCTAAATCACCTTGTAAATACTAATGAAATTTTAGCATCAATGCTGCTGTCCCTTCATAATATAAATTTTTATCAGGATTTTATGAGAAAAATACGTTTAGAAATTAAAAATGAGACATTTGATACCTTTTATAAAAAAAATATAAACAAGTATAATTAGACAAATTAATAATTGAAATTTATCTATTTTAAATATAAAAGATAATTTCTTTGAACGGGCCCTTAGCTCAGTTGGTAGAGCACTTCCCTTTTAAGGAAGGTGTCGATGGTTCGAGTCCATCAGGGCTCACCAATAATAATTAGGAAATTATTGGTGGATATTCTAACCTAATTTTATTAATCCATCCTTGTAAATTTTTAATTCGATTTTTACTTGATGGATGCGTGCTCATAAATTGAGGCGGCTCTTTTCCTTTATTTGCTTCTTGCATTCTTTCCCACATTTTTGTTGATTCAGTGATATTATATCCAGACAGAGACGAAAATATTAAACCAAGATAATCAGCTTCTGTTTCTTGTTTTCTTCCAAAGGGATTCATTATTCCCAACTGAAATAAGTCCATACCTGTAGCTCTACCGACCGCTCCTCTTGTTTGTGATACTTTTCCGCCAGTAAAAATATCTATAATTTGAGTAGTAGTATTAATTGCCAAAGCTGCACTCATTCTTTCAACAGAATGTTTTGCGACAGCGTGTGCAATTTCATGACCCATTATTGTTGCTAGCCCATCTTTATTTTTAGCAACGTCTAATATGCCTGAATAAACAGCAATTTTTCCACCTGGCATACACCAAGCATTTTTCATTTTTTTGTTGTCAATTAAAATATATTCCCAATTAAAATTTTCCGTAGGGTCTGGTGTTCCTTTTTTTTCAAAAAAAACAGAAACCGACTCCGCAATTCTTTGTCCAATATTTTTAACATCATTTAGATCTTTTCCTTCTTTAATTAATTTAATTTTTTTTGAGTTCTTCAATTTTTCATAAGCTTTAGCGGCTTGGTTGTTTATTACGCTTTCAGGATAAATAGTTAATTGTTTTCTTTCCGTAATTGGCACAGTTCCACAAGATGTAGCAAAAAAACCACAACAAGAGCATCCAAAAAGCTCAAGAAATTTTCTTCTATTTATGTTATATTTCATTATTGAATCTTAACATAAATAACAGAAGTTTGTATTTTAAAGAATAGATAAAATGTCAAAAATAAAGGGTAAAAAATCATTTTTCACTTCTTTGCGTAATAATTTTATTACTGGAGTAGTTGTTTTGATACCAATAGGTATTACAGTTTATTTAACTTTATTTTTTATTAACGTTTCTTCAAAAATATTACCAAAAGAAATTAATCCCAATTATTATTTACCATATAACATACCGGGATTAGAAATTCTAATTTCTGTAATTTTAATAACTATAATTGGTTGGTTATCTTTATCATTCATAGGAAAAAGACTTTTTGAAATTTTAGAAAATATATTAAATAAAATTCCGATATTAAGAACAATTTATTCAGCAGTTGGTCAATTAATTGAGACTTTTGCTCAAAGTAAATCTAATAAAAAAAACGTGGTTCTAATAGAATACCCAAGAAAAGGAGTTTGGGCTGTGGGTTTTGCTACAAAAGAAAATAAAGGTGAGATTAGAAACAAAGTAAATGAAGATTTAATTAATGTTTTTGTACCAACGACACCAAACCCAACAAGTGGTTTTTTATTAATGTTTCAAAAAAAGGAAGTAATTTATTTAGATTTATCTTTTGAAGAAGCCTCTAAATTCATAGTTTCCGCAGGTAGTACTGAACCCTAGTATTAATTTATAATATCGTTAATTATTTCAGCTCTATCTTGTAATTTAATTAAATCATTATATTTTTTAAAGTCACTATTTGTTAATTCTTTTAATTTTTTTTCTGCGTATAAAAATAAATCTTTATGATGTATTGGGTCAGCAAATCTAAAATTTTTGATACCACTCTGTTGGTATCCAAGCAAATCTCCATGTCCTCTAATTTTTAAATCTTCTTCTGCAATTAAAAAACCGTTATTGTTATTTTTTAATACCTTCAATCTTTTTTTAGCATTATCACTAAGATTATTTTTATAAAGAAGAACACAGTATGAATCAACTTCCCCTCTGCCAACCCTTCCTCTTAATTGGTGAAGTTGAGACAATCCAAACTTATTTGAATTTTCAATAATAATTAAACTTGCATCCGGAAAGTTTATTCCGACTTCAATTATAGTTGTGCTAACAAGAATTTTAATGCCTTTTTTTAAAAATTTTTTTAATACATTGTCTTTTTCATTTTTCTTAATATTTCCATGAATTAAACCAACATTACCAGGAAATATTTTTTCTATTAATTTATATTTGCTTATAGCTGAAGAATAATTTAATTTTTTCGACTCATCTATAAGAGGGCAAACCCAAAAAATTTGTCTATTCAATAATATTTCTTTTTTTATTAGTGGCCACAATTCATTAATCTTACTTTCTGGTTTTGCCAGAGTGATAATATCTTTTCTATTATTTGGTTTTTCTTTCAACAATGAAACGTCCATATCACCAAAATTTGATAACATCATTGTTCTAGGTATTGGTGTAGCTGACATTGATAAGATATCACAGTTAACACCTCCTTTTTTAGCAAGAGATATTCTTTGTTTTACACCAAATTTGTGTTGTTCATCTATTATGATAAATCCAAGTTTTTTATAAACAATTTTTTTTTGAAACAAAGAATGTGTTCCAATAATAAAATTTATATTACCATTTGCTAAATCTTGTATAATTCTTTTTTTTTCTTTTGTCTCAGTTTTTCCAGTAAGTAATTCAATTTTTATTTTTGTTGAGCTAAACATTTTTTTTGCCAATTCATAATGTTGTAATGCTAATATTTCAGTAGGAGCCATTAATGAAACTTGAAAATTTGCTTCAATAACATTAGCTGCAGATATTAAAGCAAGAATTGTCTTACCAGAGCCTACGTCTCCTTGTAAAAGCCTAAACATTCTGTTTGCAGATCTTAAGTCATCATCTATTTCTACTAGAACTTTTTTTTGGTCGTTAGTTAAATTGAATTCAAAATTGTTTAAAATTAATTTAGTAAATTTATTTTTATAAATTTTTCTATTTTTTTTCTTAATTTTAATACTTTTTCTAGCTGAGAATAAAGTTAGCATATTTGCAAAAATTTCATCATAAGCTAAACGTCTATAATCGTTCGAGAAAATATCGTTCTTATTCTCTGGATTGTGTAAATTCATTAGCGTTTCTTTAAAATTTTTAAATTTATTATCTTTTAAAAATTTGTTGCTATGCCATTCATAATTATCATCAATTTTATCAAGCACATTAGATATTAATTTTCTATAATTCTTTTCATTTAGTCCTTCTGTTAATGAATATTTTGGGAAAATTTTTGTGATCTCATCTTTTTCCGATATTGGTTTTACGTATGTTGGATTAGTTATCTGATAATTTTTTTTATAGTAATTTACTTTACCACTTATTATTACTTCTTTTCCGATAGGTAAAATTTTTTTTATATAACCTTCATAGCTATTAAAAAATATAATATTAATATTTTCTTTATCATTTACACATACAACCTTATTAGGAAGATTTCTAATTCTTGGAAAGTTATATTTTATAACCTTAACTTTAATTGTCGTTATTTTCCCTATTTCAAGCTCTTTTAGACTGGTTATTTTTGACCTATCTATTGAAGCGTAAGGTAAATCCCACAAAATATCCTTTATTTTTTCTATTTTTTTTATTTGATAAATATTTTTTGGTTTTTTTGCCAACTCCCTTTAAGGATGATATTTCATCAAATAAAAAACTGTTTTTATTTATATTCATGATAATAATTCTTATAATATAAATTTACATTATATGAACAAAATAGATTCAATAAAAAAGAAGATTAAATATCGAGCAGAATACAGGGGTATAAAAGAAATGGATCTACTTTTGAGTAAATTTGTTAAAAAATACGTTAATACTTTAAGTTATCAAGATTTACAAGATTTGTATAAAATTTTAGAAAAAGATGATGATTTAATTTTTAAATGGTATTCAGGAAGAATTAACAGTCATGAAATCAAAGAAACTACCGTAAGCAAATTATTGAAAAATTTTAAACCTGATTAATGGCGGAGGGGGTGGGATTCGAACCCACGAATGAGTTGCCCCATTGCTAGTTTTCAAGACTAGTGCTTTCAACCGCTCAGCCACCCCTCCGGA
>MDTB01234958.1_pt1 | contig 27960 bp, 25 predicted proteins | sample 811161 | NCBI WGS metagenome assembly MDTB01 (sample SAMN05326650, study PRJNA326480) | marine metagenome | isolation source: seawater | place: Mediterranean Sea | collected 2009
AGGATTTTTAATTGTATATAATGGTATGTATTTAAACGCCCAATCAGGCTTTTGTTCAGTCAAATCATTATCAAACCAGCCTAAAATTTTATTAATTTCATTTTTTTGCTCCTTTTCAATATGAGATATTGTATTTATTTGTTTATTATAGAGGTTAAAGCCATTGTATATAGAGTATATGCAAGCTAAAACAAAAATTAGATAGGTAATTACTTTAGATGTATTTTTTCTAAAATGGCGAAACTCAAATAAAAAAACATTTAAATATCTCATGAGTTATTTTTTGTAAATAAATTAATCATTAAAAAAGACAAGAAGAACCAAAAAAGTAAAGCAATAATGTCTATAATATATTTCCAGAAAAATGTAGATAAATAAGGAACCTGATAATCAAAATCATTTATAGATTTATAAAAAGAGGCATCTGCGCTATATGTCTCTGTAAATTTTTCATTTAAAATTTTAATAAAATCTCTCCTATATTTTTCTCCTTGACTTAGAAAGTTTAGGTGATGATACATATCAGTTCCTGAAAAGCCCATACTCAAATTTTGTAAAGAAGAAAAAGGATTTAAAAATCCTGAAATCTGATATTTTTGTTTTTGAGAACTTAATTGACCGTAAAGATTACCAAAATGTTTATCCCATACCATATTACCATATTCTTCATCTGCTTGCATTATTATTCCCCTAAAGTTTATAGGTAACTGAGACAAACTATCGACATTATATTTTGCTAGAGTAGCTTTTTTAAGTTCTTCAACATGATCATCCATTGGACTATGTCCATCAATACCCTTTTTTCTATCTTCAGTCATTGATTCTTGAAATTCAACTCTGGTTGGCAAGGGATGCATTGACTCTAAAGTATTACCAATAATTTTTGGAAAAAAAACAGACCACATAAACCAAACAACAATAGTTAAAGATAAAGCAGAAGTTGAATTTTTAAATAATAAAGAAACAGCAACAGATAAATTTATAATAATTAGATAATAAATGTTATAAGAAATAATTAGTAAAATCAATCTAAAAATTGTGTCTGAGTCTAGTAAACTTGAATTAAAAATAAATTGAATAATTAATGTTATAAATAAAAGACAAAAACCAATTAGCCAAATACTATAAATTTTTGCAAAAACTAATTTTTTTAATGAAATTCCCTGAACTAATAAAAGCTTTAAGCGACCACTTTCTCTTTCTTTAGAATAACTATTAAAAGAAAGAAAAATTAAAAATAGGGGAATGAGAAATTGAAAAATTAAAGAGGGTTTTAATTTACCTAATTTTGAGATCATTAAAGATTGAGAGGCTTCAGAGAACATAACATCATTTTGCTTATGCCCCTCGAGCCTTAAAACATTTCCAGTAACTGAGTTAACCCCCTCATCAATACTATTTAAAATTGTAGATTCCTTAAAAGCATAACTTCCAAAGTGAGCAGCTCGGTGAGGATTTGAAGTCCCCATTTCATCCCATTGTTTTCTTACATGTTCTTTAGCATCTTTTTGGGTTTGAATTAAATTCTTATTTTGTAAAATTCCAAGAAGAGTAGTCACAAATAAAGAAACAGAAAAAACAACAGATAAAAGGAGAAAAAGTCTACTTCTAAAAAAACCCTTAAGTTCATTAACAATTACATTCCTCATCATAAAAGAATATTAATTTTTCATAAAATTTAAATAAATACTTTCTAGTTCATTTGAAGAAACATTTTGGGTGTCCATTTCTTTTATTAATTGGCCATTTTTTAAAATACCAATTTTATTACATGTTTCCCTGACTCTGAAAATATCATGAGAAGCCATAAGTATTGAAGATCCATTAGAAGCAAGTTTCTTCAATAGTTCAGATAATTCATTACTAGATAAAGGATCTAATCCACTTGCAGGCTCATCTAATAAATATATTTTAGCTTTTTTTGCATAAGCAATGGCTATACCTACTTTTTGCCTCATACCTTTAGAATAGCTAGAAGTTAACTTGTTATGAAAATTTTCATTTAAACCACATTCTTGCAAAAAAGACTTTAATTCATTTTTACTATATTTTAAATTAGCTAATCTGCAGAAATAATCTAAATTTTCAACTCCACTTAAGTAAGGATATAAATTAACATTTTCAGGTATATAACCAATCAAATTAGTTGAAATAGTAGAATTATCTTTAAAGTTTTTTAATTCTATATTACCACTATCTACTTTTAAAAAACCTAAAATTAAATTAAGAGTTGTAGATTTACCTGCTCCATTTGCACCTAAAAGGCCATATATTTCACCTGATTTAACCTCTAGAGAAAGATTCATCAGAGCTTTATGATCTTTAAAAGATTTTGAAATATTATTTAGTTTAATCATAACATTATAAAATTAAAAGGGCTCAAAATAATTGAGTCCTAAAATTAATTAATTTAATATTAATGAGCATGTTCCTCACAGTGAACTTGACTTGCAGTAAATTGATAACCTGCATCATAAGTAGTTCCCATGTGCTCAAATGCAACATCAACAGTCCATCCGTTTTCTTCAACTTCATGAAGAGCATCACCACAAAATTCACCAATTTCATGAGAGTGATCAACTGTACCGTCTGCCATCATAATTTCTAAATGACACTCATGACACTCATCATGATCATGATCATCTTCTTCACAAGAAATTAAGAAAAAGCTTAAAAATAAAGCTAACATTATTGAATTTTTCATAATTCTAAAATTTAATTAAACATTGACAACTTTTAAAGTTGTTTCGCTTCTTAAAAGCTCATCAGAATGCTTGATTGAGTTAAAAATCATACTTAACACTTATATTAAATGACCTACCTGGCTCAGGTACTCCAGCTCCCACCTCTTTGATTCTTGAAAGGTGAGGAACATATTCTTTATTTAGTATATTTTTAATACCCGAAACAATAGTCATATTTTTAAAAGGATTAAACACTAACTCAAAGTTTAAAAGATTGTAAGAATCCGACGGAGATTCATACAATGAAACATTGTTTTGATTAAAAACAAACATATGATACAAAGAAATATTACTTATTTTCAAAATACTATACTGTTTAAGGTCAAGATTTATTGAAGACTTAATTTTGTTAGCAGGAGTTAGAGTTAAATACACATCTTGGTCTAAATTTCTAGCATTTAAAAAAGAATATGACTGTTCAAAATGTAAATTGTGTAAAACATGAGGATGATAATGAATATTTGCTTCAAATCCGTATAAAATCACATCTTTAAATTGTTCATAATTATAAATTCTATAATTGTTATTATAAAAATCATTTGTTGGGTTAATAGAAATAAAATTATTTATATATTGGAAAAAAGGATTTACAACAAAAGCAAAATGTTGACTAGACCATTGATGTTTAAAATCAAATTGATGACTTTTTTCATTTTTAAGATCTAAATTTCCGATTTCAAACCTCATTGTTCCATGATGCAACCCATAAGAAAAAAGCTCAGAAAAATGAGGAGATCTAAAAGAACTAGAATAAGTTAGTCTAGAAATGTGATTATTTTTTTCAATAAAAAAACCAGCAGAAGATGAAAAAGAAGAATATGAATTTTCAAAATTAACATCATTACTTTCTACATTTTTATGATCAAATCTGACACCTAAATTAAAGCCAACTCCATTGTTAATGAAATCTAAAATAGAATAAAACCCTATGTCTTTTGAATTTGCATCAGGAGTTAAAGTGTCAGTAGCCTCAGAGTTTTTATTATCTAAATATTCAAATGAACTACCAACATTAAAAGTGAAATTATCTTTGAATTTTTTCAGATTAAAACGAGCAATAGAATTATTTGTTTTTATATCAAAACCCGGAACCGTCCATTTTTCATATTCCTGTAAATGATTAATAAAATGACCAAGGAAAAAAGTATATTTTGATTGATTGTTGAAAATTGTATTCTCTAAAGTAAACAAATGATTGCTTATAAATTGTGTTGGTCTTGTTGCCTCATAATCATCAGGCAATATTAATTCGCTGCTCGATAAATCATTAATATCTATTTCACTTAAATCACCATGAGCATGAGCTGGAATACCAACTTCATCAACATTATTTTGATACCTAAAAATACTCTGAGTATTATCAGTTCTTTTTGCTATTGAAAATTTTAAACCTTTATTTCTAAATCTTGAATTAAAAAGATAAGTGTTATTTGGCATCCTATAATCAGCAGCTAAATCATATTGACCATAAAGATTTATAAAAAAATTATTTATGGACCATTTAAAACCAAATTGATTTCCAAACATAAAATGACTATTATCAAATTTTGTAGCAATGTATCCGGAAGGAATCTTACTTTCAATAAAAGGAGAATCCTTAAAAAAAACCAACCCTCCAACTGCCTCTCCTCCGTACATAAGAGAGGACGCTCCTTTAATTAACTCAACTTCTGATAGACCTAAATCTGTAAAACCAATACCATGATCATTGGCCCATTGCTGATTGTTTACTTTCATTCCGTTTAGGTAAGAAACAACTCTCAATCCAGACAAACCTCTAATAACAATTTTTTGTATACCCAGGCCAGAACCTATAGTATTTATTCCTGGTAGTTTATTAATAGACTCAACTAATGAAGATGATGTTATAAAATTATTTTTTAAAGATTTAGTTTCAATACTAAGCACTTTACTATCTCCTAATTTATTACTTTGTTCAACAATTCCAACTTCATCAAGTTCAACGTGAAGTTTTTGTAATGTAATATTTATTTTACCTCCTGTATGTTTATGTAATTTAGTTGAATAACCATATTTTTTAAATTCAAAAAAGGAATTTTCAGGAATAGTGTTTGAAAATGAAAACTGTCCTAAATAATTAGTATATGTAATTATATCTTGGTCAGCAATATAAACACTAACATTTTCAATTGGATCACCTTCTAAATTAATTACAACACCAGATGTTTGAGAAAACACCATGCAAGAGATAAAAAAACTTATCAATATTAATTTTAATTTCATTTTAAATACATTTTGAACAGATTCCAGAAACATTTATATTAATCTCACTAAATATATAATTAGAAGACTGTATTTTTGGAAAAACATCAATATCTAAACATGACACATCATCGCACTCATTACAAACAAAATGAACGTGATTTGAAGAATTTTTACAATCATGATGGTTAGACTCTCTACACTCATTCTTACAGAGAGCAAATAACTTTTTACCGTTTTCTAAAATAATGCTGTGAATTAATTTATGTTTTTCAAAAACAGATAAAATTCTAAATAGAGTAACCCTATCAAAATCTTTAAACTTTTTATTAATGTTTTTTAGACTGATAGGTTTTTTTTTCTTCAAAAAATAACTTAAAATTTTTAATCTATTTTTTGTAACCGTCAACGGAATTTTTTTTAATAAATATTTAGATTCTAAATGCAACATTGTTGCAAATATAGATAAAAAAATTAATTTTTTGGTTTATATAACATCCATTCTCTAACAAAGGCGCCATAGTCTTTAACACAAAATTTCTTATTGGTATTAAGTAAATTGGAAGAAACTATTATTTGATCTAACCATCCCCATTTACCTTTATAATTATAACTACCACAATTAAGGCTAGACATAAGATTTTCCAATTTATTTTTTTTGGTTTTTAATAAAACATCTTTAATACTTGAATTAGAAGGATAATCATTAAAGTCCCCCATAATTAATATTTTTTCTTTTTTACCAATATTATCTTCAATATATTTTTTTAAAACCTTTGCAGCGTATAATCTTTTATGTTTTGTTTCATTAGTACCACCCCACCTAGATGACCAATGATTAACAAAAACATTAATAATATCATTATTAATTTCTAATTGAGCGTAGACTATATCTCTTGTTGGCTTTTGTGCACCAGGTATTTTTACGGTTATAAAATCACTTTTAATTAGTGAAAAATTTTTATCATATAATATAGCACAATCTATACCTCTCATGTCAGGGCTTTCCTGGTGAATAATACTGTATGTATGATTTAAAAAGAAGGGCTGTTTTAATAAATCCTCAATTACCAATAGGTTCTCAATTTCACTTAGACCAATGATATTTGGTTTTTTATTTGAATTAACAGATTGAAACACCTTTTCTAATTGACTTAATTTATTAAAATATTTATTTGTATCCCATTTTTTATCAGAACCAGGTAAAAAAGAATTATCATTTCTTTTAGGATCGTCAATTGTATCAAATAAATTTTCCACATTATAAAACATTGTGAAAATTTCTTTTCCATAATGATTTAACTCACAGTAAACAGGAAGATGATCAGAAAAACCACCATACCAATTGGAACCACCATAAGTTCTGTTTGGTTTTCCAAAACCTTCTTTATCACAATCAAAATTAAAATCAGTGTCTTTGTTAGCTTGAGAAAAAATAAGAAATGGTACTAAAAAAAATAAATATAAATATGATTTCATATAACAAATATACAATTGAAAATTATTGAAAAACTACTGATATATCAATTTCTTTACCTTCTCTTAAAATTCTAACTACTGTCCCATCTCCTTTTTTAAAGTTACTTAAACCTTGCATATAAGACATCATATCAACAACATCAACTGACCCGATTTTTATAACTATATCTCCTTTTTTAATTCCAAATTTACCAGCAGTTTTTTCTTTTGATACACCATCAATACGCATTCCTTTACCACCATATAAATAATCAGGCATAACCCCTAAGGTAACAGAGAATTTAGGGGTTTGATTAGAATTATTTTTTGTTTCCTTAAAATCAAAATCAGAAATGGAGGAAGACAAATCAATAATAACGTCTGCAAATTTTAATATTTCAAAAATACCATCATAGTTAAGTGTATTTCTTTTATCTCTAGGAGTATGGTAATCATTATGTTGACCAGTAAAAAAATGAATTGCAGGTATATCCTGTAAGTAAAAAGAACTATGATCTGAGGGACCAATTCCAGATTCCGATAATTTTAAAGAAAAATTATTATCATTATTAGAATCACTTATCAAAGATTGCCACTTTGAACTAGTTCCTGATCCATTGATAGCTAAATCTCTATTTTCATTTAGCCTGCCAACCATATCAAAATTTAACATAAAACGAATATCACTTAAATCAATTGTTGGATTTTTACAAAAAAAAGAAGAACCATATAAGCCCATTTCCTCACCATCAAAAGCAATAAATAAATAATTATAAGATTTATTTGAATCATATAAAATATCCATCAATGTAATACCAAGCGCAACACCACTTGCATTATCATCAGCACCATTGTGCACTAATCTTTTACCCTCCCTATCTCTCGAACCAAAATATCCAAAACCAACATGGTCATAATGAGCACCAATTACTAATGTCTCATTTTGATTATTGTCTATAAAACAAAGTATATTTTTTGCGACTTTGTCACCCTCGTTAACATTTTTTTTATGAGGATTTTTTGAAAATGAGAATTCAAACTCCTGAGTATATACATCAACATTATCAGCATGTTTGAAAACATTTTTTAAATATCTCAAAATATACTCTCCTGCTTTTTCTCCTCCAACTTCACCAGCTTGACGACCTTCGTATTTATCATCAGACAGCTCATGCACAAGATTTCTTATCATCATTTTTGAGTACCAATCAGAGCTATTTTGAGAAACAAGCAAACTTGTTATAAAAAAACAAAGTACAGATAAATAGATTTTCATAAATATTACTAATTTTGAATCATTCTAAATAACAAATTTATGAAACAATCACTCATTTTAACAATCATTATATTAATATTTTCTTCATGTCAAAACCCTAATAAAAAAAATGAGGAAAGTTATAAAATTGAACTAGATACTTTGAAGTATGAAAATGAAGTTCATTTAAAAAACCTTAAACAATTAACTTTCGGAGGTGATAATGCAGAAGCCTATTGGAGTTTTAATGACAAAAAACTAGTTTTTCAAGCAAAAAATGAAAAGTGGGGTGCTTTATGTGATCAAATTTACATTTCAAATTATGACAACTATAATATGAAAAATGAAATTCCAAAAATGATTAGTACTGGAATGGGAAGAACTACTTGTTCATATTTCATGCCTGGTGATACTTCAATAATTTACGCCTCAACTCATCTAGCAGACTCTCTTTGCCCAGAGGAACCTAAAAGAAGAGAAGATGGAAAATACGTTTGGCCAATTTATGAAACATTCGATATATTTATTTCGGATCTTGAAGGCAATATAAATCAACAACTAACTAATGAAATAGGATATGATGCTGAAGCTACTGTTTCACCCTTAGGAGATAAAATTGTATTTACTTCAATAAGATCTGGGGATCTAGAACTTTATACATGTGATATTGATGGCAGCAATGTAAAACAAATAACTAATGAAATTGGATATGACGGAGGAGCATTTTTCTCTAATGATGGAATGAAGCTAGTTTTTAGAGCATCCAGACCAAAAACTGATGAAGACATTGCAGAGTACAAACAATTATTAAGTGAAGGACTTGTGAAACCTACACAAATGGAAATATTTGTTTGTAATGTTGATGGAAGTAATGTAAGACAAGTAACAAATCTAGGAAAAGCAAATTGGGCACCTTTTTTTCACCCATCAGATAAAAAAATAATATTTTGTTCTAACCATAAATCAAAAAGAGGATTTCCATTCAATTTATACATGATTGATATAAATGGAGAAAATCTTAAGCAAATTACTTTTGATTCACAATTTGACTCTTTCCCAATGTTTTCTAATGATGGGAAAAAAATTGTATTTTCATCTAATAGAAATAATGGTGGGACAAGAAATACTAATTTATTTATAGCAGAATGGGTAGAATAATGAACTTAAAAACTTTTTTTTTAATATTTATATTTAATTTTTCTTTTATTTTTTCTCAAGAAATAGATGAAATTCCTAACGATGTTAAATGGGTAACAAAATCCAAAGAATATAAAACATTGTGTGAGCAAATATATTTCAATGCATGGAATTCAATAAAAAAAGAAGTTAATAGTTCAAAAGAACCAGTTATTATCATGGATTTAGATGAAACTGTACTTGATAATTCAAAATATCAAATAGAATTATTTAAAAAATCTGAAAAGTATCACCCTAAAAGTTGGAACAAATGGGTCGAAAAAGAAGAAGCAGATTTAGTTCCAGGAGCAAAAAAATTCATTTTAAATTTCAAAAAGAAAAAAAATGCTAAAATAATTTTTTTGAGTAACAGAGATAATTCAACTCTTATTTCTACTATAAATAATATGAAAAAATTAGGAATATTATTTGAAGATGATATTTTTTTACTCAAGAAAAACTCCAAAGATTCCAAAATTGAAAGAAGAAAAGAAGTTTTTTTGGGAAATAATAGAATGAAAAAATACGGTCCAAAAAAAATTATAGCATATTTTGGTGATGCTTTGGGAGACTTTCCTGAAGATGAAAAATATAAATTTGGTGTCAATAATTTTATTTTTCCTAACCCAATGTACGGAAAGTGGTAATTCAAAACATTAACTGATTTACTAAAAATTCTAAAAGACATGATTGAAGTATTCAATAAAAAAAAACAAGTACACGGCGAATTTAATGGTGGTGAAATTATTGAAAATAAACCCATAGGGTTTCCACATGAAAAAGGAGGAATTAAGGCATATTCCAATTTATTTTACTGGGCATATGCTAGAGCAAATATTGATAGCACAATTGGGTTACATCCACATAAAGGGTTTGAAATTATGTCCTATGTTATTAAGGGCTCAATAAAACACTATGACACACTTATTAAAAAATGGAAAAATTTAGAAAAAGGTGATGTTCAAATTATTCAATCTGGATATGGAATTTCTCACTCTGAAGCCATTAATAAAGATGCCTCAATTTTTCAAATATGGTTTGATCCAAATTTAGAAAAAAGTATCTTTCACAAACCAAAATATAAGGACTATCCATCTAAAAAATTTAGATCAAATGGACCAAAAAAAAATATAATTGGAAATAACTCACCTATTAAAATTGAATCAGAGGGAATTGAAATATTTGAATTAATCCTTGAAAAGGATTATACCATTGAAACTAATTTAGATCAAATTTTATCAATTTACATACTAAGTGGAGATTTAAATATTTATGATAATAAATTGAAAAAAGATGACTTTGTGAAAATTCAAAAAATGAATAAAACAGAGATAAAGATCAACGAAAAATCTAAATTATTTTGCATTTTATCCCCTGTAAAACCATCATATAAAACTTATATTAGTTAATATCCCTATATTATATACCATCAACTTCAATCTTTCCCTTTAAATATGTAATTGCCCTTCCACCAATTATCACCCTATCTAATTTATTTAGACAAATTAACCTCCCCCCTCTTATCGACAATTGAAGCGCTTTAAGTTTATTTTTATTAAGCCTATCAGACCAAAAAGGAATTAAGGAACAATGAGCAGAACCAGTAACAGGATCTTCCAAGATTGTTGCTTGAGGAGTAAAGTACCTTGAAACAAAATCTACATCATTTCCCACAGAAGTAACTATAACACCTCCATGGCCAAGATTAATTTTATTAAAGTAATTAGTATCGATTTCTATTTTTTCTATATCACTCTGCGAATCATATATAAGTACATAGTCCCTAGATTTTAAAATTTCTTTGGGCTGAATATTTAATGAAAGTTTAATTTCTTCAGGAAGTGCAGTGAAATCAGGTTTTCTGGAGGGAAAATCTAAATAATAAATACCATTATCATATCTAACAATTAAATCCCCACTCATTGTTTTAAATAAAATATGACTTGATATGTTTTTAAAAATTGATTTAATAACATGAGCTGTAGCTAATGTTGCATGTCCACATAAGTCAATTTCATGATCAGGAGTAAACCATCTTAGTTGAAAAAAAGATCCTTTATTAATAAAAAAAGCTGTTTCAGAAACTGCATTTTCTTTAGCAATTTTCAATAGAATATTATCTGAAAGCCATTTTTCAAGATGGATTACACAAGCGGGATTGCCTTTAAATATTTTATCAGAAAATGCATCAACTTGGAATATATCAAGTCTCATAAATCAAATCTTTAGGTCCATAAATACTTATTTGACTTTTTTGTTCTTTCAAAGACTCATTAATCATTTTATTAGCTAGATCATAAACATGTAAAGGCTTAAGAGAAGTTAACAAACCAACTTTATTTAATTTATGAAGAATTGAAATGGAAATTTTTTCTCCAGACCTCAATAAATTCGATTGTCTTATTAAGGAAGGTGGTTGAAAAATCTGAATTAATTTAAAATCTAATTTCATTATAGATTTTTCTAAAGCTCCCTTAATTTTTGGATAAAAGAAAAAGGAATTTTCGTTTGCTCCTACAGAAGAAACAAGTGAATATAAATGAACATTATTTTCAGATGCCATCTTAGCAAATTCATACTGATAAGTATAATCAACCAAATATTGATTTTTTTTTCCACCTGCATCCTTTCTAGTAGTACCTAAAGAAGAAAAAAAGACATCTCCTTTAACAAGTTTTTTATAATCTTTTAATCTAGAGAAATCAATTTTGTGAACTATTAACTTATCATGTTTAATATCTATACTTCTTCTTACAAATACCGTAATTTTATTATAATTGGCATTATTTAATAACAATTTTAAAATTTCTTGACCTGTTGCTCCTGTAGCGCCTAAAATTATAGCATGTAATCTTTTCATGTTACTAATTTACATATTTACCAATAGACTTAATATTAAGTAAATGCAACATTGTTGCATTTGCTCTTTTTTTATATATTTGAAAAAAAAAATGTCAATCCCAAATAAATTACCCGTAACAGTTTTGTCAGGCTTCCTAGGTGCTGGTAAAACTACTTTATTAAATCATATATTACATAACAAACAAGGATTAAAAGTTGCAGTTATTGTAAATGACATGAGTGAAGTTAATGTAGATGCTAATTTGATAAAAAATGAAAATACCTTATCAAGAACTGAGGAGAAATTAGTAGAAATGAGTAATGGTTGTATATGTTGTACTTTAAGAGAAGATTTAATGATTGAAGTAGAAAGGTTAGCTAAAGAAAATAGATTTGATTATTTATTAATTGAAAGTACTGGAATAAGTGAACCGGTCCCAGTAGCTCAAACTTTTTCATTTATTGACGAAAATAATGGAATTGATCTTTCCAAGTTTAGTTACGTTGACACAATGGTAACTGTAGTGGATGCTTTGAATTTCTTGAAAGATTTTGGAAGTCCTGAAAGATTAACTGACAGAAAACTTAGTGATATTGAAGGAGATGATCGAACTATTGTTAACCTTTTAACAGATCAAATTGAATTTGCTAATGTTATAATTATTAATAAGTGTGATTTAGTTAATAAAGAACATTTAGATTTACTTAAGTCTATAATTCTCAAACTAAACCCTGGTTCAAAAATTATTGAATCAAAATTCAGTAAAATAGACATAAATGAAATTATCAACACAAAACTATTTGATTTTGATAAAGCTGAACAAAGTGCAGGTTGGATTGCTGAATTAAATAAAGAAGAACATACACCTGAAACTGAAGAGTATGGTATAAGTTCATTTGTATTTAGAAGTAAAAAACCTTTTCACCATGATAGATTTTGGAGCTATGTACAAAATAAATTCTCAAGCTCAATAGTAAGAAGCAAAGGGTTATTTTGGTTAGCTTCCAGGCCAGAACAAGCAATTTCATGGAGTCAAGCTGGAGGGTCACTAAGAGCTGATAGCGCAGGAGTTTGGTGGGGAAGTATGCCATTTGAAAAAAGAATAGAACAACTAGCTTTTGTAGAAAATCAAAAAATGATTGAAGAAAACTGGGATAAAGATTTTCAAGATAGAAAAAATGAAATTGTGATTATTGGAATTGAAATTGATACTAAAAAAATTAAATCTGAACTTGAAGCATGTTTATTAACTGAAGAAGAATTAAAAAAAAGTGACTGGAATGCAGGATGTGAAGATGATTGGCCAGTAATTAGAGTAACTCCACACTAACAATAAAAATTTAACAAAGTTTTTAAAAATTAATTTTAAATTTGATCTCTAAAATAATAATCATGATTATCAATAAAACACAAATAAAAAATATTCTATTTATTATATTTTCATTTTCTTTTATTCACGCTCAAGAAAATTTAAATAATAGTAAATTCAAACAATTACACGAAGAACTTCCTACACCTAATGTTTACAGAACTGCAAGTGGAGCTCCAGGTCATGAATATTATCAACAAAAAGCTGACTATGAAATCAATGTAAAACTTGATGAAGAAAACCACATAATAACAGGTGATGAAATAATTACTTATACAAATAATTCACCTGATATATTAAAATATTTATGGGTTCAATTAGACCAAAATGTACGAGCAAAAAACTCTCATGCACAACTAACAACAACAAATAGCATGAATGAAAAAATGAGTTTTTCAAATTTAAAAAGGATACATGATAAGAAAAATTTTGATGGAGGTTTTAAACTCGAAAAAGTAACAACCACAAATGGAAAAAAATTATCATACACTATTAATGAAACAATGATGAGAATTGATCTTCCTAAACCGCTTAAGAAAGATCAATCATTTTCATTTAAAATTAAATACTCTTACAACATTAATGATAGAATGAAAATTGGAGGAAGAAGTGGTTATGAATACTTTAAAGATGAAAATAATTCAATATATACTATTGCTCAATTTTTTCCTAGAATGGCAGTATATAATGAAGTTGAAGGATGGCAAAATAAACAATTTTTAGGTAGAGGAGAATTTGCCTTACCATTTGGTGATTATAAAGTTAGTATAAATGTGCCAGCTGATCATATTGTTGCAGCAACAGGAGAGCTAAAAAATGCATCATCTGTTTTAAATAAAAAACAAATTAAAAGATGGGAGCAGGCAAAAAACAATTATACTGAACCTGTTATAATTGTTACCCAAAAAGAAGCTGAACAAAATGAAAAAGAAAAAAGTAAAAAAAGAAAAACATGGATTTTTGAAGCTAAAAATGTACGTGATTTTGGGTGGGCAAGCTCAAGAAAATTTATTTGGGACGCCATGGCTGTTGATGTATCTGGTAAAAGAGTTATGGCATACAGTTACTACCCAAAAGAAGGAAATCCCCTATGGGAACAATATTCAACAAGAGTTGTTGCCCATTCTCTTAAAACTTATTCAAAATACACGATAGACTACATTTATCCTCAAGCAACATCTGTACATGCTAAAAGAATTGGAATGGAATATCCTATGATTTGTTTTAATTTTGGTAGACCTGAAACAGACGGAACTTATTCTGAAAGAACAAAATATAGAATGATTGGAGTTATTATACATGAAATTGGTCATAATTTTTTTCCTATGATTGTAAACTCTGACGAAAGACAATGGACCTGGATGGATGAGGGTTTATGTTCTTTTGTTCAATATCTAACAGAACAAGAATTTGAAAGAAATTTTCCATCAAGAAGGGGACCTCCATCAAAAATTGTTGACTATATGAAAGGAGATAAAAGTGGAATTGTTCCAATTATGACTAATTCAGAATCAATACTTCAATTTGGAAATAATGCATATGGAAAACCTGCAACTGCACTAAATATATTGCGTGAAACAGTGATGGGAAGAGAATTATTTGATTATGCTTTTAAAACATACAGTGAAAGATGGGCTTTTAAACACCCTACTCCTGCGGACTTCTTTAGAACAATGGAAGATGCTAGCGCAGTTGATTTAGACTGGTTTTGGAGAGGTTGGTTTTATACTAATGACCACGTTGATATTTCTATTGATAATGTTAATTGGTATCAAGTTAATACAGCAAATCCTGATATTGAAAACCCTATTAAAAAAAATGAAAAAGAAAAAGCTGACACTTATATTGGAAATACTAGAAACAAATCTTTAATTCCCAAAACAATAAGTGAAAAAGATAAAAAAGCTATTGATTTTTATACCAACTATGATCCTTTCTCAATAAATATTTTAGATAGAGAAGATTATAGAAAATATTTAAAAAATCTTGATGCAGAAGAAAAAGAAATTTTAAATTCCAATAAAAATTATTATGAAATTAAATTTAGTAATATAGGTGGTTTAATAATGCCGATTATATTAGAATTTGAATTCATTGACGGATCAACTGAAGTATTAAGAATTCCTGCAGAAATATGGAAACAAAATAATGAAATAATCAAGAAATTATTTATACTTGACAAAGAGTTAATTAACGTCAAACTAGATCCATTTTTAGAAACAGCAGATGTAGACATGAACAACAATTATTGGCCACCAAGAATGGAACCAACAAGATTTCAACTTTTTAAACAGAGGGAACGATATAAAGACAATCCTATGCAGAGAGAAAAAAAGGCAAAAGAAAAAGAAATGTTAAATAAAAACTAAAATTATGTTTAAAAACATTCTTTTCGCTCTATTAACTTTTTTTTTTACCCTACATGACTATCACATTTCTCATACAACATTATATTACAATAGTAATTTAAATTCTATAGAAATCACAATTAAAGTATCAATAGAAGACCTAGAAAAATCATTAGAAAAAAAAACGGAAAAAATAAGAATAGGAACAGATCAAGAATTAAAATTTGCAGATGAAATAATTACCAATTACTTTAGAAATAACTTTAAATTATTCCTTGATGAAAAAGATAAAAATTATGAATTGATTGGGAAAGAAATAGATACTAATTTAGAAGATATTTATTTATACTTTGAATTAAAAAATTGCAATCATCCAAATACATTGAAATCTATTGAAGTAATAAATACAATTTTTTTAGATTTAGAGGAAAGTCAAACTAATATTGTACTGATTGATATTAATAAAAATAAATCCAATTTCACGTTTTCAAAAAATAATGTTAATCAAAGAATTTTACTTAATTAAAAAATAAAATATTTATTTCTGTTATAAAAAGATTAAAGTTATAATAAGGGATTATATTTGCCGAGACAAAAACTCGAAAAATGAACTTCTCTGAAATTAACATAAATGATAAAATAAAAAAATCACTCATTGAATTAAATTTTATCAAAGCCACTGAAATACAAACAGAAGCAATTCCTTATATTTTAGAAAATAACACTGATTTAATTGCATTAGCTCAAACTGGAACAGGAAAAACTGCAGCCTTTGGAATCCCAATTATTGAACAAATTTTAGTTAATGAAAATTACACACAATGTATAATATTATGCCCAACAAGAGAATTGTGCATTCAAATCACCAAAGATCTAGAACAATTATCCAAGTACATGAAAATAAAAATTGACTCTGTATATGGCGGTACAGACATAAAATCACAAATTAAATCTCTTTCAAAAGGAAATCACGTTATAGTAGGAACACCTGGAAGAGTTACAGACTTAATTAAAAGAAAAAAAATAAATTTAGAAAAAATCAAGACCGTTGTCATGGATGAGGCCGATGAGATGTTAAATATGGGTTTTAAAAATGAAATTGATACTATTTTAGATAAAACTCCAAAAAACAAACAAACTCTTCTTTTTTCTGCAACTATGCCTAAAGAAGTTTTGAAAATTTCAAAAAATTACATGAGAAAATCTCATTTAATTGAAGTTGCAAAAAGAAATGAAGCTGCGAAAAATATTTCACATTCATATTATATGGTAGGCACAAAAGAAAAATACTCCGCATTAAGAAGATTATGTGATTTTAACCCAAATATTTATGGTATTATATTTTGTAGAACTAGGAGAGAGTGTAAAGAAGTTTCAAGTAAATTAATGAGAGACGGATATAATGCTGATGCATTACATGGGGATTTATCTCAATCTCAAAGAGACTATGTAATGGAAAAGTTCCGAAAAAAAAACTTGGAAATACTAGTAGCTACTGATGTGGCAGCTAGAGGTTTAGATGTTGATAATATTACTCATATTATTAATTATAATTTACCTGATGACAATGAAGTATATGTACATAGATCAGGAAGGACAGCTAGAGCAAATAAAAAAGGAGACTCAATTATAATTGCTACTAGTAGGAACTTAAAAAAAATAAAAGAAATTGAAAAAATGATTAACCGAAAAGTTAATCTTAATGAAATTCCCACAGGAGACATGATTTGTGAAAAACAATTATTAAACTTAATTAACAAAGTTATAGAATCACCTATAGACAATCAAATTGAAAAATATCTTCCTAGTATAACAGAAAAACTAGACCACTTAGACAAAAACACATTAATAAAACACTTTGTATCTGTAGAATTTAATCGATTTTTATCATTTTATAAAAACTCTAAAGATCTAATAATAAAAGATGATCCAAAAGAAACAAAATCAAAAAAAACTGTTAGATTTCATATGAATATTGGGAAAAAAAATGGTGTAGGAGCTCAACATATACTAGGATTAGTAAATGATAAGATTAAAAAAAGAAATATGTTTATTGGAAAAATAGATATTTTAAAAAGTTTTTTATTTTTTGAAGTTGATAGAGAGTATCACAAAGAGGTTATTAAAAATCTTAATAATATAAAATGGAGGGGAGTAAAATTAAAGGTAGAGAAAGCAAAAGAAAAAAGAACAAAATATTAATTTGATGCAAATTCAAGAAGCTTATCCAAGCAGAATTATTTGTTTAACTGAAGAGTGTACAGAAACTTTATATTTATTAAAAGAGGAAAAAAGAATAATTGGCATATCAAACTATGCGGTTAGACCAGAAAGAGCAAGAAAGGAAAAAAAAGTTGTATGTTCCTTTATAAATGCAAAAATTGATAAAATAATCGACTTAAAACCAGATCTAGTTATAGGCTATTCAGATATTCAAGCAGATATAGCAAAAAAATTAATTAAAAAAGGTATTACAGTTTGGATAAATAATTACAGAAGTATTAATGGTATTAAAATCATGATTAATCAAATAGGTCTTTTGGTAGGAAAACAAGAACAATCATTAAAGATTGTACAGCAAATTGAAAATAATATTAAAATAACTAAAAAAAAGAGTTCAAAAATGTCATCAAAACCAAAAGTTTATTTTGAAGAATGGTTCGATCCATTAATAAGTAGCATTCAATGGGTAACAGAAATAATTGAAATTTGTGGAGGTGTATGTATATATGATTCAAAAAATTCAAAATCTCTTGCAAAAGAAAGAATTATCAAAAATGAAAATGAGATTGTAAAATTTAACCCTGATATAATACTAGTTTCATGGTGCGGAAAAAAATTCAAAAAAGAAAAAATGATAAATAGAAAAAACTGGCAAACAATAAGTGCAATTAAAAAAAATGAAATTTATGAAATAGACTCAAGTATAATTTTACAACCAGGACCAGCTGCTCTAACAGAAGGTTTAATAATTATAAAAAAGATAATTGAAGACTGGTATAAAAAAAATAATTAATAATTATATTTAAAAAAAAAATACATTAAAAATGAAAAAACTATTCTTTGTTACTACTTTATTATTTTTATTTTCTTGTCAAGAAAATAAAAATCAATCAAATTTAAAAAGTGATATAAATCCATTTTTTCAGGAATGGAACACTCCATTTGGAGTTCCCCCATTTACTATGATTAAAGATGAACACTATATGCCTGCTTTTAAAAAGGGAATGGAAGAGAATATTAAAGAAATTGAGAATATTGTTAATAATTCTTCAAAACCAACATTTTCTAATACTATTGAAGAATTAGAAAGAACAGGAAAACTACTTTCTAAAGTACAAAGAACTTTTTCAAATCTAGCAAGCTCTAATACCAACCCACAACTTCAAGAATTACAACGAGAATTAAGTCCTCTATTATCTTCTCATTATGATAAAATATCATTAAATGAAGGTTTATTTCTTAGAATTGAAAAAATATGGAAAGAAAAAGAAAAAATAAACTTAACAAAAGAACAAAGGAAATTATTAGAAGATACAAGGAAACAATTTGTTCGTAGTGGAGCTTTATTAAATAATGAACAAAAATCGAAAATCACCGAAATTAATGCAAAGATATCGGAACTAACTACTCAGTTTGGTCAAAATCTTTTGGCTGAAACTAATGGATTTGAACTTATCTTGGAAAAAAGTGATCTAGAAGGGTTATCTGAAAACGTGATAGCTGCAGCAAAAGAAGCAGCTATTCAAAAAATGAACCAAGAAAAAAATAAGGAAAAAAAGAAAAAATACCAAGAAAAATATCTTTTCACCCCACATAGAACTAGTATGTATCCTTTTTTAACAGAATCATCAAGACGTGATTTAAGAAAAAAATTATACAATTCATATATATTAAGAGGTGATAATAATAATGAAAATGACAACAAAGAAGTTGCTGCAAAAATTGCAAAATTGCGTGCAGAAAAAGCTAAATTAATGGGTTATGAAACACATGCACATTTTGTTTTAGAGGAAAGAATGTTAAAAACACCTGAGGAAGTATATGATTTGCTAATTCAATTATGGAAACCAGCTCTTAATAGAGCAAAAAAAGAAGTTGCTGATATGCAATCTGTTGTAGATTCAGAAGAAAAAGACTTCAAAATAGAAGCTTGGGATTGGTGGCAATACTCAGAAAAAGTTCGTAAAAAAAAATATGACCTTGATGAATCAGCTATAAAACCTTACTTATCTATTGACAATGCACTAAAAGGTGTGTTTAATACAACTAATAAATTATGGGGAATAACATTTACAGAAATTTATGATATAGACATGTACCATCCCGATGCTCGAATTTGGGAGGTGAATGATAAAGACGGAACTCATTTAGGTATATTTATTGGTGACTACTTCACCCGTTCCAATAAACGTGGTGGAGCTTGGATGAGTAGTTTTAAAGGTCAATCTAATCTTGATGGTAGAGAACGCCCAATTGTTGTAAACGTATGTAATTTTCCTGCTCCAGTTGGAGACAATCCGTCTTTACTTAGTTTTGAAAATTTAATTACTCTATTCCATGAATTTGGTCATGCTATGCATGGAATTTTAACAGATGTTACTTACGGCAGCATGTCAGGAACTTCTGGCCCAAGGGATTTTACTGAATTCCCAGCTCAAATACTTGAACACTGGGCAAGCGAACCTGAAGTAATGAAATCATTTGCAACTCATTATAAAACTGGAGAACCAATACCAGAAAATTTAATTAATAAAATATTAAAAGCCTCTAAGTTTAATCAAGGATTTATTAATACTGAATATCTTGCCGCATCTTTACTAGATATGGACTGGCACACAATATCAGCTGATGAAGATTTAAAAAATTCGAATCAGTTTGAAGAAGAGTCTATGATAAAATATGGTTTAATAAGTGAAATAGCTCCAAGGTATAGAAGTACATACTTTGCACACATCTTCTCAGGTGGATACTCATCTGGTTACTATAGTTATGTTCACTCAGCGGTTCTTGATTCTGATGGATTTGAAGCATTTAAAGAAACAGGAGATGTCTTTAATCCAGATCTAGCCGATAAGCTAAGGACACATATATATGAAAAAGGCTCAACTGAAGATGCAATGGAATTATATATTAAATTCCGAGGAAAAAAACCCATGATTGAACCTCTTCTAAAAGTTAGAGGTTTAAATAATTAAATCTTGAAATTATTAATTATTAAAAGAGTTTTTTAAAATTATTTTTTAATATTTATGAAACTTTTAAATATAACTCTCCTTTATTTCTGTTTATTTTTTAGCTCTCTAGTTTATCCCCATAATCCTGAGGACTTTGTTATTTCTGAAATTGAACAAGGTAAACTTACTTTTGAAAATGAAAAAATAGCATCAGAATATAATGCTGCACTTAAAAGGTTAAGAATTAGAAGAATAAATGCAATGTCTTGGGGTGAAAAAAATATAATATTTATTAAGGCTGGCTTTGAACATATTTTACCTAAAGGTTTAGATCACATACTTTTTGTATTGGGACTTTTTTTTTCATGTTTAAAATTCAGTTCATTATTATTACAAGTAACAGCTTTTACATTCGCCCACAGTATAACATTAATTCTTGCCAGTCAAGGTTTAATACAAATACATGGACCTTTAGTGGAAGCTTTAATAGCTCTTTCTATAGTTTGGATTGCTATAGAAAATTGTATGTTTAAAAAACCAAATAACTGGAGGCCAATTGTTGTATTTACATTTGGATTATTACATGGACTTGGTTTTGCATCTGTATTAAGTAATTATGGGTTACCAAAAGATAATTTTATATCACTATTATTAGCATTTAACATAGGAGTTGAAATTGGACAATTATCAGTTTTAATAATGGCATTTATTTTAATTAAACTGACTTTAAATAAAAGTTGGAAAAATAAAAAATTAAGAATACCTGTATCTATTTTAATAGGACTAGTAGGTTTATTTTGGTTTAGTGAAAGAATAATTAGCCTGTTTTAAATCACAAATTATAATTTTGAAGTCTATAAATTAAATTTTGCCTTATGTTAACCCAAAATAAATTAAAATCAGCTTTGTGATAAGAATTAGATTTAAATTTATTTATAAGTATGTTTCTGGGTAAATTAACCCATAGTAATCCTTTTTCATTACGCACAGATATAGATTTTTTTAAAAAAATTTTTTTGTTAGGAAATAAAATTCCCTTATGATTTTTTTTATTACTCCATAAAGAATCAATAGAAAATGATATAGGGTTAACAGATAAATAGTTACTTCCATAATCCCAATCCAAAGGATAATAATATTCATTAAAAGAGCGCCAATTTAAAAAACAATATAATTGATTAGGATGTTCACATAACTCAATTGACATTTCATTACTAGTAATATCCATACCAATTAAATAACTCAAAATTAATCTATCTAATAAATTTTTATTTACAAAAATATATTCATTAATAAGCCTTTTCGCATGACTAGTACCTTGACTATGCGATGCAATAATAAATTTATCTGTTTTAATATTTTTTATAAAATATTTAAAAGATGATAGAATATCATTATATGCAAGATCAAATGCTTTAATGCCATTTATAGTATCAGTATATGAGTAAATATGCATTTCTCTGTAGTGTGGGGCATATAAATTAGATAACCCAGCAAATATTGATGCTTGATTTTCTAAACATAAATCAATAAGATTATTATTAGAAAAATGAGTTGTGTCAGCATTCCATTTTTTCGATGAAAATAAGGTAGTTGGATGAATATAAAAAACTGAAATATCAAAAATTTCATCATTTTTTAATTTATAATTCTTAGGAATTATTTTTTTAAAATCATGAACATCATATCTAAAGGCCCAATTTTTTTTATCACTATAATCCAAATCATAATGCGCTTGATTTTCTTCAAAATTTTGAACAGGAACTATGTAATCTGAAGAATAATTAATTTTTTTTATAGAACACGAAAAAAAAAATAAAATCAGAGTGAAAAAAAGTACATACTTCATATAACAAAACTAAGGAAAATACAAGAATTAATAACTGCCAACAATTAACTTAAGTTAATTAATCTATTATTCGAAATTAATATTAGGAAAAAAAGAAGAAATACAGTCAAAAAAATATTTAATACTAAAGGAGAAAATATTAACATTCCGTACTCCACAAACCAAATAAATAGTTATTTAACACAAATCATTTTAGACTTAGATTATGTTAAAAAAGGAACATATTCCTTCTCATTAACAAATTTAATTGGCACAAAAGAAACATTAACAATAATAAAGAACTAAAAAAATACTAATCGGATTTTAAGAAGCTATATTTGCAAAAATATTAAAAATGGAATCGATACGAAATATAGCTATAATTGCCCATGTTGATCACGGAAAAACAACACTGGTAGATAAAATTATTCAATCATGTATTGCTGAGAACTTAAATAAAGAAAACAAAGAACTCATATTAGATAATAATGATTTAGAAAGAGAAAGAGGAATAACAATTATATCTAAAAACATTTCTGTTAAATATAAAAATGTAAAAATAAATATAATTGATACTCCTGGGCATGCTGATTTTGGTGGAGAAGTTGAAAGAGTATTAAAAATGGCTGATGGGGTTTTATTATTAGTAGATGCATTTGAGGGAGTGATGCCTCAAACAAGATTTGTATTACAAAAAGCAATTGAGCTAAATCTGAAACCTATATTAGTAATTAACAAAGTTGATAAAGAAAACTGTCAACCCGACATAGTTCAAGAATCTGTTTTTGATTTAATGTTTAATCTAAATGCTTCTGAATACCAATTAGATTTTGAAACTATTTATGGATCATCTAAAGAGGGATGGATGAGTTCAGATTGGAAAGAAAAAACAAATAATATTAATGTACTATTAGATGCTATTATTAATCACATTCCACAAGCACCTATTAGAGAAGGTATAACACAAATGCAAATTACATCACTAGACTATTCAAGTTTTAAAGGAAGAATAGCAATTGGAAGAGTCTTTCAAGGAAAAATAGAAAAAGGTGGAGAATATATGTTATGTCAAAAAAACACTAATAAAAAAATTAAAATTAAAGAATTATTTGAATTTCAAGGTCTGGGGAAGAACCCTATTGACCAAATTTTATCAGGGGATATATGCGCAGTTGTTGGATTAGATGATTTTGATATTGGAGACACAATTACAAATTTAGAAACCCCAAAGGCATTACCAAGAATCTCAATAGATGAACCAACAATGAGCATGTTGTTTACAATTAATAATTCTCCTTTTTTTGGTAAAGAAGGTAAGTTTGTTACATCAAGACACATAAGAGACAGACTATTAAAGGAAACTGAAAAAAACTTAGCACTAAAAGTAAAAGAAACAGAGTCAGAAGATAAATTCAATGTGTTTGGAAGAGGAATATTACATTTATCAATATTAATCGAAACCATGAGAAGAGAAGGCTATGAATTACAAGTTGGAAAACCTCAAGTAATTAAAAAAGAAATTAACGGTGAACTTCATGAACCTTTTGAAACACTTGTTATAGATGTACCTGAGGAATTTTCAGGAAAATCCATCGAACTTACAACTAAAAGAAAAGGTGAATTACTAATTATGGAACCCAAAGGAGATTTACAGCATTTAGAATTTCTTATACCCTCAAGAGGATTAATTGGGTTACGAAATCAAATTTTAACTGCAACATCAGGAAATGCTATTATGACACATAGATTTAAAAATTTTAAAAAACACATAGGAGAAATTGAAACTCGCACAAAAGGATCACTAACATCAAATGAAGAAGGAGCTGCTACAGCTTTTGCATTAAACAGGTTACAAGATAGAGGAAGGTTTTTTGTGTCACCATCTGATGTTATATATAAAGGACAAGTAGTAGGAGAACATAATAGAGATAATGACTTAGGAGTAAACCTTGTAAAAGGAAAACAATTAACAAATATGAGAAAATCTGGATCAGATGATGCTATGAAAATTGCACCTAAAACTGAATTTTCACTAGAAGAATCAATGGAATATATAAAAGAAGATGAATATTTAGAAATAACTCCTTTAAGCTTAAGAATGAGAAAAATATAATATGTTTTTGTGAAAATAAAAAAAATAACAGAAGAAACATTAAACAGCTTATCTCATGGAGTTGCAGCTATCGCTTCTATAATTGGACTCATAGTATTAATAATTAATAGTTCTGAGAAGGAATGGATGTTGTTTAGCTCTATAGTTTATGGTATTAGCCTTATCATATTATACACTTCCTCTACTCTATATCATGGTTTAAAAAATAAAAGAATTAAATATATATTTCGCATACTAGACCATTGTAGTATATTTTTTCTTATAGCAGGCACTTACACTCCTATACTATTAATATCAATCGGTGGCAGTACAGGTTGGTTGATTTTTGGAATTCAGTGGACATTGGCATTAATAGGTTTTATTTTAAAAATTTTTTATACCGGCAAATATGAATTCATTTCAGTTTTTTTTTATATAATAATGGGCTGGATGATCGTTGTTAAATGGAATTATCTAGCAACCTCAATATCTGATTCTGCTTTTAATCTTTTACTAGCTGGTGGTATTATATATACAATAGGAATATTGTTTTATCTACTTGACTCAAAAATCAAATACTTTCACTTCGTTTGGCACTTATTTGTAATCACTGGAAGCATTCTTCATTATATTGTGATTATAAAATATGTTATTAAATAAATAAATTTTATTTTAAAATATATTTTTTCTCTACACTACGATCATCGAAGAATTGAATAATTAATCCGGAATAATTAATATTAAGTTCGGCCCCCAAAATATTCACAACCTTAACAACTCTTTTTTTATGATTTACTAATTCAGGATTGAAATTTACGGTATTAAAATCTAGTTTAATACCAACAGGCCTATGATCCGACACATTATTGTCATAATTATCCCAGCCCCCCATATAGTCATCAATTCTAATTACTGAAACAAGAGAATTTGGATTTTGAAAATCTTCAAAAAGTTCATCAGAAATAAGAATATGATCTAGATGAGACGGCCAGCTAGGATAAGACCAGTCTAAACTACTACCTTGTGCGATTTGCATATCAGCAAACTGGTAATTGTTGTTGTCATCTATAAAATTTTGAAATACATTATTTTCAACATCATCTGTTAAGATATCATTTAAATCTCCTAATAACACGACATTTTTATTTGAAAAATCATCATCTAAAAATTGTTTTAAATAAGTAATCGCTTGTAATCTTCTATTTTCCTCATCATTAGAATTGTTTGAGTTTAATACACCATCACCACAGCACTTAAAATGATTATTAATAATAATATAATCATCCCCCAGAAAAGTAAAATCAAGTACCTGTGGGGACCTTGGAAAAGCATTCCAATATGGACTGGATGTAAATATTTCATATTTAGAATTAACTTGAATCGTATTAGTATTGTAAACATAAGCTAAACCTCCATAATAACTACTTTTGAAATAACAATCATAATCAGGAATATTTGACACAATGTTTTTCAAAAGTGTGGTATCTTCGATCTCTTGTAATGCATATATATCAGCTTCTAAATTTGTCAGAATTTCTTGAACATAAACTGATGTTGTATTATTCTTCGGAAACCATTCTATATTCCAACTCACTAAATCAAGAGACGTATCAGTACCAAATGATAAGTCATTAAGAGTTTGCGCTACTAAAAGTTGATGAGAAATTAGAATTATAAAAAATAATTTATTCATACTACAATAATACAGAAAATCTATGGGAAATATTCAAGAAAAAAAGTCGGGGTGGCAGTAAAGAACCCCTGACCTATTTAACAGATTTGATCAACTTCTAAAAGTAGCCTTTTCACCAATTTCTTCACCTCTAATCAACTTGTTATATCTAAATATAAAAAATTATTTAAATTAACTGATTATAGAGTTATTTTTTAAAATAACTAAACACTAATTTAAACCAAGCTTATATAACATTTTAGCATGAGAAAAAATTGCGCTTAAAAAATTTTTTTTACAATTATAAGGTAATTTATATTGTTTAGCTTTTTCCTTAACTAATTTAGAAATATTTGAATAATGAATATGAGAAATATTTGGAAACAAATGATGTTCAATTTGATAATTAAGGCCACCTATAAACCAAGAAAAGAAAACACTATTTGGAGAATAATTACAAGTAGTTAAAACTTGATTAATCGCCCATGAATTAATATCCATTTTTTCAGAAAATGAATCATGTTTACAATCCGGCATAATATGAGCTGTTTGAAAAACTATTGCTAAAAAAAAACCAGCAACAAAGTGCATTAAAAAAAACAAACCAAACCAATTCAAAAAACTAATATTTAATAGAATTAATGGAACAAAAAGAATAAAGAAATAATACATACATTTATAAAAAACTAAATCAAACATTAAATCTGAAAATTCTTTTTTGGAAATAGTTTTATTTTTTTTCCATTCAAATAATTGTTTAAACTCTTTAATAGTAGCAAATGAAAAAGTCATCAAACCATAAAGAAACCATGCATAAATAAATTGAAAACGATAAAATTTTTTATAAGGAGCGTCGGGAGAAAAACGTAATAATTTAATTGGACTAACATCAGGATCATGCCCCATCATATTAGTATATGTATGATGCAATCGATTATGTTGAATTTTCCAAATTTTACTAGTTCCTCCTAAAAAATATAAAGAAGATCCCATAATTTTGTTTATATATTTTTTTTTTGAAAAAGAATTATGATTACCATCATGCATTACTGACATTCCTATACCAGCCATACCAAAACCCATTAAAACCCAAAAAATCCAAAAAAAAGACGGGTTAGTGACAACCCCAAAAATCATAACAAAATAAGGGGCAAAATATAAACAAAACATAAATAAAGACTTGAAATGAAGCTCAAATGAACCTTTTTTATCAATTTTATTTTTTAAAAAGTGTTGATTAACTTCATGACGAAGTGATTTTATAAAATCTTTTTTGTCCACTATATCCATATATTTTAATTATTATTTGTTAGTTATATTTCCCTTATATTTTCCATCAAGCCAAATATTATTTTTTACTTGACCAAGGTATTCTAAATTATGATATCTATATTGAATTTTAAGTAACTCTAATTCTTTTAAACTTTCTCTATAAATTCTTATAGGGTTGTTACTATTTTTGACATAAATTAAAACATAATATCCATCCTTTAATTTTTTTGGCAAACTTGATGGTCTTCCTGGTTTTTTCATATAATCATTAAATTGAAAGATATGATAAAGAATTAATAATTCTTATAATTATTTAAAAAAATCAGTGTTTATTTTATGAAAATAATGGACAAAGAACACTCTTTAGGACATATTAAGTTTGAAATATATTAACAAGGAAAAAAGTCGGGGTAGCAGTAAAGAAACCCTGAACTATTTAACAGATTTGATTAACTTCTAAAAGTAGCTTTTTCACCACTTTCTTCACCGCTAATCAACTTGTTA
>MDTB01068922.1_pt1 | contig 27952 bp, 24 predicted proteins | sample 811161 | NCBI WGS metagenome assembly MDTB01 (sample SAMN05326650, study PRJNA326480) | marine metagenome | isolation source: seawater | place: Mediterranean Sea | collected 2009
GTTCAAACTTAGACTTCAACATATTGTATACATAATAGTATTATTTTTATCTCTGTTACAATAAAAATAATAATTATTTATAATAGCATAATCTAAATTATTTACTTGAATAAATCCATCATATCCATATGTTTAAATTTTACACGGTTTGATATACCAAGATATTCCTTTAGATTACATGTTGAGTAGCTACGGACAGTATCTAATATAAATGTAAAATCATTATCTGTTTTGATTTGTTCAACCATATTTGTAACAAATATATTAACATCTTCGGCCAACTCATTAATTAATTCAGTATGTATTTTATCTGTTCTTTTATCATTTATCTGTTGGTTAATCTCATTTATAATTCTTAATATATCATTATTGTCATACCCATTTTCTTTATATAAATGAATAATAAATAATAATCTTCCTCTACGCCTTTCATTCATCTTATTTGAATCACAAAATTTATCATAATCTACAGTTGGATCGACAATAGATATTTTTTTTAATTCTTCCAAATAATCATTAATGATATTCGTTTTACCTACTGTAAAACAATCATGTTTATCAATCATAGTCATATATATTTTTGCATACAAATTAGAATAATATTTATTGTTACACGATACCGACACTAATATATCTATTAGTTGGTGTATACTATCACTATTTGTTTCAAGTAAGGTATCTGTTAAGTCAGTTATCTCATTTAAATTATTATCAAAATTTTTTAATGTTAATTTATTCATGTGTTTTTTTATATCACCAATAATTTGGTCAATTCCCTCTAATTTTGTCACCGGAGTCGCTTTAAATACTTCCTTTGTCTTCCAATTATCTGTATTATCCCGATGATGTTTGCGGGATGCATTATCAATTATGTTATTCACCCCAAGTAGCTTATGTAATAAATCAATATTTGATATAATATTTTCAGGTAATTTATAACATGAGTCTACCGGAATCGTTGATTTAAATACACCAATATCATACATCATGCTAATATCTACTATAATAGAATAGATATGTCTATATGACTTGATATATAATATATATTATATAAAATTTTAATTAGTATTATAACCTATACTATAAATAATAAATAATAAAGGCTTAAACATTTATAAATAATATATATTAGAATTATGAGTGAAATAATTAATGAATCTGGTAATAAACCAGTAATTCAAAATTGGGACGATCTAAATTTAAAAACCGATTTGCTTAGAGGTATTTATTCATGTGGATTTGAAAATCCAAGTGAAATACAGAAGTTGGCTATAATGCCAATTATTTCCGGTAACGATACAATTGCACAGGCACAATCAGGTACTGGTAAAACTGGTGCATTTTCTATAAGTACTCTACAAACAATAGATACGTCTATTAATAACTTACAAGCGGTTATTATTGCACCAACACAAGAATTATCTAGACAAATATATAATGTTATCAAACAAATTGGTGAATTTATGGATGATCTAAAAATACAACTACTCGTTGGTGGTACATCAGTACAGGGTGATATTGATAGTCTTCGTAAATCACCACCACATGTGGTTGTTGGTTGTTCTGGTCGTATTTTTGATATGATAAAACGACGTCATTTACAAATGCATACTGTTAAATTATTCGTACTTGACGAAGCAGATGAAATGTTATCACAGGGGTTTAAGGAACAAATACATACGATTTTTTATTATTTTAATGAAAATATTCAAGTAGCCATTTTTAGTGCGACGTTACCTCGCGACGTATTACAACTTACCGATAAATTTATGAAAGAACCTGTAAATATTACTATGAAACGAGAAGACCTTACTCTTGAAGGGATTGACCAATATTATGTCGCGATGTATAATGATAATGACAAATTTTCTATGTTAAAAGATATTTTTGAAAAACTCACTGTTTCGCAATCTATTATTTACACTAATAATGTAAAAAGGGTCAGTGATTTGTATGATGCAATGGTTCGCGAAGGATTTCCTGTTTGCTGTATTCATAGTTCTATGGAAAAAGGAGAACGAAATAAGGCACTTGACGCTTTTCGTGCTGGTGAATTCCGTGTATTAATCTCATCTAATATTACTGCGAGAGGCATTGATATACAACAAGTTGGTACCGTTATTAATTTTGACATACCAAAATGTGTTCACACCTATTTACATCGTATTGGTCGTGGTGGACGATGGGGAAGAAAGGGATTGGCTATTAATTTTATAACTGAAGATGATTTGCATATTATGAAACGAATTGAATCACATTACAATATTACAATAAATGAATTTACTACAAATAACTCTTTTGAATGATATAACTACCTGCGTTAAACAAATTTTCTTTTTATTAGTATACATATTATAGTAATAAAATGTTTTCATTTATAACAATTTTTACCAATAATACTGATTCAAATAATACACCTGAACCGGAACCAGAGGTTTTATTATTTGATATTGATACTACATTTAAATTACCTATTCAATATTTAGACAAAGATAACTTATTCTCCTTAAGTGATACAATATCTTATGATTTAGAATTAAAAATACCGTCTAACTATGAATCTACACAGACAATGTATGATTATTTGTTCAATCCAACTCATACATTCGCGAAAAATATGATTCCTTTATGGCAACAACATATTACGAATGATATTCTCTACTTAAATGATACAAAACATATATTAACGAATATACAAGATTATCAACAACAAATTGACCAATACAAATATGAATTTAATTGCGATACTGTTAAAAATATTTGGAAATCTATCAAGATGGACGAATACTTTTTAGAAAAATACAATTTCATTGAATGGGAGATGTTAAAACATTTAAATGATTCACCCACATTCTTGCAAGCTCTATCCGTTGCACATGTATTATCACCTATTGTTAGTTTCGCTCTACCTATTTTATTTCTTATATTTCCATTTATTCTATTAAAAATCCAAGGAGTGCCTATTACCATTAATGTTTACGTTAAAACATTACAAAATGTTGCCAAAAATCATTTCATTGGAAAAGCTATTAGCAGCTTTCAATCGCTCAGTTGGGATAAAGTTGTGTATGTTTTGTTTATGTTCGGTATGTATGTCTTTCAAATTTACCAAAATGTGATATTATGCAAACGATTTTATAGTAACATTATCAATATAAACAGAGAATTGTTGGAATTACGAGATTATATTGATTATACCATTTTTTCTATGGAATCTTTTTCTACTATTTCTAACAATTGCAAATCATACAAAGACTTCAATCGGGTCAATGACGAAAACATATCTGTATTATATGATATGAAACAAGAACTCAGTGATATCTATATTTTTGAAAAAAACTTGAAAAAATTTAATACCACTGGATATATGCTACAATGCTATTATAAATTATATTCAAATCCTGTTTATGAAAATTCTATTCGTTATTCCGTTGGATTTCATGGGTATATTGATAATCTATTAGGAATTCATAAAAATATACAATCTAAAATTATTTCTTATGCTACTTTTGATGATAAACAAACGTGTTCCTTTAAAAAACAATATTATCCAGGGTTAACCAACGAAAATCCTGTTAAAAATGATTGTAATTTTGAGAAAAATATGATTATATCGGCTCCAAATAAAGGTGGTAAAACTACTATATTAAAATCCACTGCATTAAATATTATTTTTTCACAACAAGTTGGTTGTGGTTTCTATACTTCTGCTACACTCACTCCGTTTACTCATATACATTCCTATTTGAATATTCCTGATACATCTGGTCGTGACAGTTTATTTCAAGCCGAATCCAGACGTTGTAAAGATATTATTGATACCATTAATCAGTTTAGTGACTCCAAATTTCGCCATTTCTGTTTATTTGATGAATTGTACTCAGGTACAAATCCTGCTGAAGCTTCCAAGGCTGGTTATGCATTTTTAGAGTATTTACAACAACATCCAAATATTAAATTTATATTAACAACGCATTACTTAACTATATGCAAAAAGTTCAAACAATCTAATATCATACAAAATTACAAAATGGTTGTTAATGTGAATCCTGATGGTTCATTTGATTATACCTATAAGATCAAAAAAGGAATATCTAAAATGAAAGGAGGTGTTAGAGTTTTAAAAGACTTGAATTATCCAGACCATATTATTAAAACTATTGAAAATATTGATTAATATAAAAGTAATTTGTATTATATATAAATGAATATAATACAAACTTGGAAAACACATGATGTACCACCTATGTATGCACCATTAGTAAAAAAGGTTCGTGATTTAAATCCTGATTGGAACTATATGTTTTTTGATGATAATGAAATCGTTACCTTTATCAAAACAAAAATGCCTGAACACTATAATACCTTTGTTCATTTAAAGCATAAAATACAACAGCTTGATTTCTTCCGTTATCTGGTTATCTACTATTATGGTGGCGTGTATCTTGATTTAGATGTTGAACTTATACTTCCTCTTGATAAATTATATTATGACTGTGATAATGAATGTATTTTTCCTATTGAATTATTTAATATAACTGATTCTATTATTACTTGTCAATGTTACACTAATCTTATTGGTAATTATGCTTTTTATTCACCTCCACGACATCCTTTTATAAAACAAATTATTGACAATATTGTATGTCAACGAATATCACCTGAAAATATTAGAATTGCACAATCTCAAAATGGTGACCCACCATCTCAAGTTTATGTTTATTGTACTACTGGACCGTTATTAGTTACACAATCCTATATTGATTATAATGCTAATTCGGTTTTATTATTAGCAACTGATGACCAACAACCTAACCGATTTGGTCATATCGGTATTCATCATTGTTTAGGCTCTTGGAAAGTAAATAATTATCCAAAAACATTAGTATAATTTTCTCTTTATATTTTATTAATATGGCTGAATTTGCATCTAAACCTAAACCTAATATGTTTAATCCAACTATAGTTTCCAATATAACAGATAAGGATGTTGATACCGAAGTTGAATATATTACAGAAGGTATCAGGAATATATCTCCACGTTCTAATAATAGCTCACGTTTATCTCATCTTACACGTAATCTTAGCATAACTCCATATGAACCCGAAAAACCAACAGAAGAAGACTTTATAAATTTCTATTTTAAAGATAAAGATACAAACGAAAACATCAAACGCATATACGAAAAATATATGGAAGTCAAAGAGAATTTTGAAAAAGAAAAAACACCTCACTCATACATAGATACTAATACTGTTCCAAAAAAACAACAATCATCAGCTGGTTGGGAACTTGTTTATAAAAATAAACCTTATGCATATAATGTTGATAGTCAAAAGGTAACTCTGGATATTGAGGGTAAAACATATAAAGATTTTATAGTGAATAAAGACGAATATGCAACAATATTTATGATAACATTAGAAATAGCAATGCAAAAACTTGCATATGACATATTAAAAAGTGAAACTGATATCATAATACCAGAGATAACAAATCATTATCTTCTTGATTTAAAAAATGAAAACTGTAGAATAATTATTGAAATGGATTATATTGAACATAAAGACTTACAAGAAGGTAAGGTTGATAAAGCAATGAAAGCGTTAGACATATTACGTGACCATAATATTTATCATTTTGATACTCATAATGAAAATATTGTTCAAAGTGTAAAAGATGACCAAGTTGTAATATTAGACTTTGGAAAAGCACAAATTACCAAAACACCTGATATTAGTTCTACAACTGGTTTATTTAAAGTACACGAGAAAAAAAAAGACAAGATAAAATTTGATTTTAAAGATTGGATAGAAAGAACTAAACCAAACTCCCAAATGATTAGAGATGATGTAGATTTCTATGGTGGTAAGAAAACAAAAAGTAAACGTAAAACAAGAAAGGGTAAGAACAAAAGAAAATCTAAAAAGACAAAAAAGATAACATACCGAAAACGAAAATAATTATTAAAATATAACTGATAATGAATCATATAAATGATTGATTATCACCGTTTTGTAAAAATCATAATTTGTTCTCCAGTTTCACGATGAGATGTTACATAAACATTCTTATTATACATGGGTTGTATGTTAGGAATACCAAAATACTTCTTAGTAATAGAGTTCATATCTTTTAATAAATCAAATTGTCTCTTTGTTGTATTAGACCCATAACCTGATAATATATAACATAATTTTCCTGACTTTTCAAGTACATGATGACATAATTTAATTGTTTCTTCCCAATATTCACTAAGCCATTCTTCATATGTTTTATATCTATCTGTGCTTTGTTCTTTACTATTATACAACTCTAATTCATAATAAGGTGGACTAAAAAATACCAAATCAAAATGTTCTCGGTATTTGGACATAAATTGTTTATCCTTATATAAATCCTCAGAAGGTTTGCAATAAATATTAAATTGTTTCGGGTGAAGGTATATATCTGCAATCTCCTCAGTTTTTTTACATACACTTGGTATTACATCTGTACCAACATATTCGTTCGTATAGGATGATTCTAAGAATCCATAACAATATGATGACCAACCAAGGGTTGGGCTAAATACCCGTTTCGCTTGAAACACTGTTTGGTTTAATGAATATACTAAATAAGGATTCATGATAGAGGCTCTAAAATAATAAGAAGAGAACACACTACCAATACGTCCCTTCTTAATATAATGGGTCGCACTTGGTGTGAGTAACTTATAATCAATAACATCATTCAAATATAAATCATACAACATATCAAAAAATGTGGGGACATTTTCTATACCTGATTTCGTATGTTGCAATATATCAAACATGTGCAAATTACGAATTATATTTTTAAACACTATATGCTGATTGTTATTTATCTCACGATTCCGCATAGGACTAATACCAGTTGAACTTATACTTAATTTATCAGGGTGTATTTGTAACGATAAATTATAAAATCGTGTTAAATACTCATCACGATTATTTATATTGTCACATAATGTCTTAATTGTATCTTTTGAAATATGTTTATCTTCCGTATATTCCCTTAGTTTACGTCGTTTTGTTCCAACTTGCACGTGTGCATTCATCATTAAATGATTCACTGTACATGGTTTTTCATCTTTCACATGAAATAAATTTAAAAATGATTTCAATGATATTACTTCCATACTTAAAATATACAAAGATAAATAGTTGGAATAATAACCCCCATTCTTTAAGTCCTTCTTTCAAATTATATAGTTGGAATAATAACCCCCATTCTTTAAGTCCTTCTTTCAATTTATATAGTTGTCAGAAAAAACACGAAAATAAAAAGTGTTTCGGATATCCCAAAAATGGACATTCTGAAAATGTCCAATTCTTGAAAAGTGCAACCACTTTTTTTTTCAGAAAAACACAAAAAACCACTTCAGAGCATAATGCAGCAAATCCCGATTTTATAAAAATATTTTGTGACTGAAAAAAAAATTTAATACTTTTCTGAAAAGGATTTAGGCGTTTTTTATGTTAGCATATATAAAGGAAATAGGCTAACTAATGCTAACTTCAAAAACGCCAAAAAACGCCAATATATACACATGTGAAAAATGCAACTTTAAATGCAGTAAATTAAGTGAATATAATCGGCACATAATGACTGCAAAACACAAAATGCTAACTAATGCTAACGAAAAAACGCCAAAAACTGCCAAAGCATTTATGTGTTCATGTGGTAAAGTATATAAACAAGCTCCGTCATTGACCCGTCATAAAAAGAAATGTACATATATAGAAGAAGATGATACAGATAGTAATGATGATACAATATGTGAGCATGATACAGTTGTAAATGAAATAGACATTATACCCTCCTTACCGAATAATACACATATAAGTGATTCAGTTGCATTAATTAATATAATAAAAGAGAATCAAGAATTTAAAAATCTTATGGTAGAACAGTTTACACATCTCCAAGGACATTTCAAAGAACAACAAGAACAGATAAAAGAAAGTCATAAAGATAATATGGAAATGAAGAAACAGATGATAGATGCTGTAAAAAATACGAATAACATAACAAATAACACAACAAATAATACTCAGTTCAATCTCAACTTTTTCTTGAATGATACTTGCAAAGATGCTATGAACATAACAGACTTTCTCGGTAATATGAATGTAAACATAGATGAAATAGAATATATAGGACACCATGGGTATGTGAATGGTATGACAAAGATGATCATGGATCGTCTAAAAGAAATGGATATTACGAAGCGACCAATACATTGCACTGACATCAAACGAGAAACAATGTATATCAAAGACCAAAACGAATGGTGTAAAGATACCGATGAATTAACCAAGCTACGTAAGATATTAACTCGTATAACAATGAATAATTATAGAACTGTCCCTCAATGGAAAACAGCTCATCCAAAGAGTGAAGAAATGGATACACGTGATTATAATTTTTGTTATAAAATGATGCGAGTAATCTTAGGAGATGTGGAAGAGGAACAAGTGAGGTTGGATAATAAAATAATAAAAACAATGGCGAAAGGATTATTTTGCAAGTGAGTATAAGCAATAGATGAGCCGAATAGTAGTATAAATATCATAACAGTATGATATTTATTGTGTCTAACAAGTTAAAAGTTTATATTTTTTATGAGTGTAATTTTATGTTGGATAATTTAATTATCGGTGGTGGGTTCGGTAGATGTAGGCTTTTGGGATGGTCTGGTCTTATACTTACGGGTAGACGATTGCTTGTCATCTTGCATATTCAACTTGCGTGTTTCACACATAAGTCCTCCACACTTGATTCCAGTAACATCAGAAGATTGATATTCATGATTTCCCTGTGAGGATTTGACAATCATCAATTCAACATATTCGCCTTGAATCAAATACTTGTATTGACTATCGGTAACTCGTAGTGAGGAGTAATGTGTAAAAATATCCTTACCCATGTGGTCGCCATCAAGGGCGGTAATAAATCCATATCCAGTTTTAGTGTTAAACCACTTAACTTGTCCAGTAATTCTTGTAGAGTTGTCGGTACTGCTCATCTTGTATAGAGTATACAACATATACACTGTGATTTTTTATATTGTTTTACAATGTTATTAACTTAGGAAAATAAACTGTACAGGGATGCATAGTTAGGAGTTTCATAATATTCATAATTATTACAAAAGATGAAGAAACTCGTAATATATTGATTGATTTTGTTACACGTGGTGGTAAGGTTCTCAATCCCCTTCAAATTCTTTCGTAAAATATTTGTAGGATGTAGTATAAATAATTCACTGGGGTATTTAGTGTCATTAGTAGAAGGTAATGAATCCCATGGTAATTGTTGTGAGTGTAAATATATGTACATATATCCAAGTGAAATTAATTCGTCACGCCTGGAAGGCGTATACCCGTCATGTATAAAATGACTAACATATTTAGGTGTACCCGTAATATGTTCTCCAATAGTGTTAGGAATATGATTATTATTTTCATCAAGATAGAATGTAGCAAGTCCAAAGTCAATTAGAAAAAGTTCTCCATTTTTCACCATAAAATTCTGTGGTTTAATGTCACGATGAATAACCATATTATTATGGATAGATTCTAATATAGAAATGCATTTATTCATAATAGATTGTAATTTAGACTCGGTAATAGATTTCATTTCGCGATATTGAAGAAGAGAACACTCGTAAAAAGGTATAACAAGACCCATATAATTATTAACAGAACCGAACCAATAAATAGATGGAATATTTCGGCACTGGTGTTCATATAAATATTTCATAAGGTATGTTTCTCGTTTCAATAATTTATATGAGGTTCTCTTATCTTCCAATTTAATGGCAACAGTACTGTTGTTTTTAATATGAGTACCTTTGTAAACACAACCGAAAGTACCATTGCCTATACATTGTGTAATTTTATATTTATTTGCAATAATAAATTTATGAGGAAAATCCATGTAGTAATGTATAATAGATAGTAATTATATCTTTGAATATATATCACATATAATATTATATGAAACTTTTAGGAGATTTTTTTAGATACATAGAGAACCTGGTATCTCGCGGTGATGGATATTATAGTAAAATTATCAAATTTTCACACATAATTAATTTTATTTATATAATGGTATTTTCAGCGTTTGGAATTCATATATTAAAAAATCAAATATTACACAATTTTAATAGTACAATCCAATTATTAGTATGTGGTTTATTAATATTTAAATTTCACCCATTTAGAGAACATACATTAAAACAAAGTGATTCAACATTAATATTTAGCAGTGCAATGTTTTTATTATTTAATTTAAGTATTATTGAAGTATTAAATAGATATACAAGCAAAGTAGGAGTAGATATAATAAAAAATAAGGAGTTGATTCATGTATCAACAGAAGTAGCTATAGATGCTGAAGAAGAAGAATAAACTGGATAAAAGAATTAAATAGTTATCTATATCTTAATATAAGTAAGATATGGAGAACCCGAGTGAATTAACTGCAGATACTATAGAACAAGTCTATAAAGATGCAATAAATGATCCAACATTATTATCAAGTTTGGATGTAGACGAATTGTTAGATACATTAGAAAATGAAACAAATGATTATTTGGAGAACAAGACGTTGGATGGAATAACAGAAGAAATAACTGAAGGAATTCGTGAAATATGTAGCGAACGAGAAATACAACAAAAAATCTGTTTAAAATTGGTAGGGTATCGTATGGTAGATGAGTTACATGAGTTACATAAGGGAAAACATGTGCGGTGGGTACGTCGTGGTACAAATAAGTTAACGAATGGTGGTATAGTAGTAGATATAAAATTTTTAGATACAGGAACTCATGTATTATGTATGAACTCAATGAATCGTTTTATACAATACAAATATGATGATTGTGTAACATTTCAAAAGATGTCATCAACAGAAATGTTGATATTGATGGCATATGAACATACAAATACACTTATTTAACATTACGTTTACGTGTAAAAGAGAAAGAGTTTTTACGATTTTTACATGTTTTGGATCGCTTATTAATAATATAAAAAAATTCTTTTAAATGATACATAATTTTTTGTGCAACTAAAATATCATTTTTAAAAGCAGTATTGGAGTAATTCGTTTGTGTTTTGAAATTCCCAATCATCATATTTTTTTTAACAAAGTTAGTTTTAAAAATATTCCTGGTTTTATCAGTCTGTAATAAATCATTCCCAACTTTAGAATAAATAAAACGAGAAATAATGTCATGTGTAGATAAACGATGTTTATATGGTTTGGGTTTGATATAGTAAAGACGTTCAGATTTCATATCTTTATAAAAAACATCATCAATAAAGCAAATAGCAGTGGTTTGTGGTAAAAGAGTACAATTTATAAAATCATCATATGTTTTTTTGTGCGTAGTACGGTTGAGTTCGGTATGTATATTATTGATTTTGAATGCATGTATAATTTGGTCAAACAGAGGTATAGTGCGAGAAATTTTATGATTAAAATAGTTAATAATTAATTGTACCCATGGTTTTTCAGCTTTATTATTTGTATACACATATACTTTATAGCATTCACCAGAGGTTTTCTTAGAAAATAAGTATTCTAATATAGGCATAATACCATATCGTATAAATTCTTGTTGATATATATCTAATACGTCGTTAAAATCAATAGTATGCTTATATCGGTTTATCATGGACCATAATATTTCTAAATCAACAAAGGAACCAAGTGTTTCATCAAAATCAAAAACAACAACTTTTTTTGCACGGCTTTTCCTGTGTTTAGAAAAATATTTTCCTTTATATATTTCAACTAATTCAGTAGTATTATCATTACTTATAATACTCATACTATTATCAACGTTTGTCATATAATATAATTTGATTTTATATGACAAGAAAATAATTATTTGGTAGAACCAAATCCTCCATCACCACGAACACTGTTAGATAAATCATTAGCATTGACAATAGTGACATAAATGGGGCATAATGTAGGATGACAGATTTGTAATAATCGTGTATTGGCAATAACTGTATATTCAACAGCAAGATCATTTTGAAAATATGGTAAACATCTAAATGCACCAATAAGTGAGCCTCTATATCCAGAATCAATAATTCCAGTATGATTAGCTAACATTAATGGTGTTTTAGATATACTGGAACGTGGATGTACATTAAAAGCACAAGGATTTATAGAATCGGTATTAACTTCACAGAAAAACATTTCTGTTTTTATGTTCATATCAATAAATATTGAAGAAAATAAGTTTTTAAATATAACAGATTTTGGAACTAATACATCAAATCCTGAATCTGCTAAAATATTCTCCATAAATTGTGCGTTATGTTTTTCAATTCGGTCAGTATAATTGGCAATTAGTGTTTCATCTTCAATTGCTAATTTTAAAATAGCAAAATTTTTACAACCATTCGTAGCATTTGTTTTTAAGTTAGAATAAAGTTTTTGTATATCATTAGAACTATTTTCAAATTCCATTTTTGTATATCTTACATACCTTTTGTTTTTTTATATTCTTTCCAAGAAATAGGTTTTGTCTCAATTGGTTTTTCGGTCACAGGATTTTGTTGGTCCAAATGTTCCGAATGTTGTAATGCACTATCTACATAGAGTTCTTTTAATACTTTTCCAATCATAACAGAGCCTTCATTTTGGTCAACTTTACCATCTTCAATGAGTTTTAGTACAATTAACAATTTAGTCATAATTTCAAGATCAATTTCATCTTTGATAATACGATTAAAAATATCAGTATAATTGTTGTATAAAAAGGGCGTAGTACTTCTACACATATCTGTGTATTTTTCTGGGTCATTGAGTTTCAACTCAACATTTTTAAGTTTAAATGTATCTAATTTACGAATTTCATCGCGTAATACTATACTATGTTTTACTTTACGAATATGGGCTGTATTGTCTTCACTGTCCATTTCACTAAGCAATTTTTTTAAATTCAATCGTTCATCTGGAGATAAAGTAGACATCTATGAATCTAATAATAATATTAATAAACAAAAGTGTTTATGTGTATTTGGATATAATAAATTTATTATTACATATTTAGTAAATAATCGTGCCAATAATTATTATCTGTGAAATATGTATATCATAATAGAAAAATGTCAAAGCTTACCTTGTTTTTAGCAATAATTTTTATTTTAGTGATTTGTTCGTCATTATTTGTATCGTGTAATACCGTATCTCCAATTTATATGGACACTGTGTTTAAAAAACACTCTGAATTTGAGAATTTTGAGAATAATTCAATGAATGAATACGCAAAACACATGATTGTATCCCAAGAAGCTGGATGCAAAAAAGTTCACGGTATGAATGGATTATTTTGTTCACCATTAAGCAGTGATGTAGATAATTTAGACAAATTTGCTGATGCAGAAGGTAGATTAAGTTGCACTGATAATTCTGGATTAAGTAACTCAAAGGGAGGTTTATGTTTAACAGACGACCATAGACGTTTATTATCAACCCGTGGTGGTAACAGTACAGGTATTAATGCTCCCGAAGGAAGTGATAAGAAAGAAGAAGAAGTATAATCACATTGTTTACTAATAAATATAGAATAACGTTTTCAATACTATTTTTAGAAATATTATTGAAGGATTGGAGAACCTGACAATTTTTTTAATCGGACAATATAGTAATGGGAACACGAAAAAATAATAAATCCAAGAAATCCAACAAAATATTTAGAAAAACGCGTTCAAAACGACAGAAAGGTGGATTTAATAATGCATATGAAGAAATTCTTTTTAATGCATCATACAATGGTAATTTAGACAAAGTGAGAGATGTTTTAGAAAAAGGAGTTGATATAAACGCGAAAGCCTATGATGGTTATGCCAAGACGGCTCTCATTTTAGCAACTGAAGATGGACACACAGACATGGTGAGAATGCTATTGGATAGGGGAGCTGTTGTGAATGTGGAGGATTCTCTTCACTATACGGCTCTCCGTTTGGCAAGTGAAAAGGGACACACAGAAATAGTGGCAATGCTACTGGAGAAGGGAGCTGATATGAATGCGCAGGATCAACAAGATGGTCATACGGCTCTCATGTTGGCGAGTGACATGGGACACACAGAAATAGTGGCAATGCTACTGGAGAAGGGAGCTGATGTGAATGCGAAGAGTAAGCATGGCAGCACTGCTCTCTTTGATGCAATTCGTTCGGGACACACAGAAATAGTGAAGAAGTTGCTGGAGAAGGGAGCTGATGTGAATGTGAAGAATGGTCGTGACTATACGACTATCGAATGGGCAAATTATACTGGACATCCAGAAGCCGTGGAATTATTACGCAGCCACGAGGACCGAGTAATTGCAGCACCAGCACCAGCACCAGCACCAGCACCAGCACCAGAATCAGCACCTGAACCAACAGAACTAAATAATTTTGAATGTCCTATATGTATGAATTCTTATCCTGAAAATAAACCTTATATAATAACATTACATGACGACCATAAATTATGTGCTAGATGTGTGTTAGAAGTATGTCAATCTCGTCAAACACCAGTTCCTTATGCACGTGAATACTCCCTTACTATACAAGCGCGTAAATGTCCATTATGTCGCAAGGTTTTTGAACAAGAAATATGTGATAAAGCCAATACAAACCTTCATCTTCAACCAGTTGATAATCAATCAGGTGGAAAAAGAAAATCCAAGAGAAAAACACGAAAAACACGAAAAACACGAAAAACTCGCAGAAAATAAATAGCTATTTGCAATCTTTTACAGTTTGAAATGTTTGCATACAAATATCACAATAATGAATATTATACCCGACATCTGGTGAAATATCGATATAATCCGTTATAATATTATGTTGACATTTGGAATCTATATAATTTACAACAAGTTCATAAATTTGTTGTATATCACAATCATCCTTTACAATATCATCATTTAATATGGTTTTCACGGTAGACAAAATCTGTATTTTTGTAGTTAAATCCATAAAAAAATTTGGTTATATAATTACATAATAAGTTATTTGTTTATTTTGTTTATTAAACATACATAGCAAGAACACTTTGGCTAACAGAATCTTCCTTTTTAATGAATTTATCTACATTTTCAGGTGTAACTGTAAATGGGAAAGTAACTTTAAGGTCCATATCTTTATCAAATAGATTCTCATCTGGCTTCGTTAACCTAAACAGATTTAGTTTTGTATAAATGATTTCCAGACAGCGTTTTAGATTACGAACACCATCTTCACCCTTTGTATGTTCTTTTGATGATGCTAAGTATTGAATGGTTTCGTCAGGTACAATGATATCTTCTTCTGTAAAGTTAACTTGTTCACGAATCTTCGGTAACAAATGGTTTCTTGCAATTACAATCTTTTCCTTAGACTCATATCCTTTTGTTTGAATACGGTACATTCTGTCACGTAGAATTGGATTGACTTTACTCTCATCATTATAACTGAATATAAACAAACATTTGCTCAAATCAAAATCAACCTCTGTAAAATACTTATCGTGAAACTGACTATTTTGAGATGTATCTGTCAAATGAGTTAAGATGCCAATAATTTCTTCACCCCTTGGTGTATCACTCACTTTATCTAATTCATCAAAATAGATGATAGGATTCATACATTTACTATCAATCAAAATTTGTACGATTTTACCCCAAGTACTACCCTCATATGTATAAGAATGTCCTTCAAGAAAGCTACTATCACCAGTTCCACCAAGAGCAATAAAGGAAAATTCTCTACCCAAAATTTTACTAATACCCTCCTTTACCAGTGTAGTCTTACCTGTACCCATGGGTCCCTTAATAGCAATTGCAGTACCTAATGCAGATGGATTAGAAATCCATTGTCCCATCATCTGCATAATTTGTATCTTTGCGTCATTTAAACCATATGCACAATCGTCTAAGGTTTGTTTTGCATTAGCCATAAAATTATGACATACATCAACGCCATCGCTCATTTGAACATTTAAACTCTTATACATTCCAAATGGTATACGCATGAAAGTATCAATCCAACTTTTAATTTTATAATATTCATTGTCACCAGGTTCCATAGTTCGCAAAACATTGAGTTTTTGCATTGCAGCTGCCTTAAACTTTGCTGGCATCTTTGAATCCAATAAGGCTAATCTATATGGCTTATCAATATTAATGTGTGCATTAATGACCTTTAAATCTTTCATAACACGCAATTGTTCTCTATTTGATAAATTTTTTCTAAAATAATCAATCTCATTAGTGCGTTTCTTATCACCATGGATTAATTTATGATAATTCTTAGCATTCTTGGTACGTGATTTTTTAATAAGTTTATTAATAGACTCCTTACAATCATTAATTGCATTCTTTAGAATCTTACTATTAGGTTTTTTACTGAGTTGTTCAACCAATTGTTTCTTTGTTTCAACCAATTCCAAATATTCTTGTTCTGCATCTGTTAACACAACTTCTTCTTCAACTGCCTTATTCTTTTTTTTCTTTTTTAACTTCATTTTCTTAGAAGTAGTAGCATCATCAGTATCAACTGTGATAGTTTTTTGATAAGTTTCTTTCATAAAAGCCTGTTCATCATCACTATCACAATCAGCATCATCTTCAATATAGTCATCATCGGCTTCTTCATCTCCGTCTAATGCTAAAACAATACTATAAACCCCTTCTTCCTCTTCCTCTTCATCATCACTATCTCCCTCTTCTTCATCACTATCTTCCTCTTCATCATCACTATCTTCCTCTTCATCATCACTATCTTCCTCTTCATAATAGTCCTCTTCCTCGCTATCTTCCTCTTCACTTTCTTGATATTTTTGTTTTTTATTATTTTTTTTCTTTTTAAAATCAGTTTTATTAGAAGCTTTATTTTTTTGTTTATTTTTATCATTTTTCTTTTTCTTATCAGTTAAAGTTTTAACTCTGTTATTGATGTATTTAGATGGAAATATTTTAGATATTAAATTACGAACATTCTCAATATCTCCATCTTCTTCATCTTCATCATCACTGGATTCAACATTCTTTCGTTTTTTCTTATTAGATTTCATTTTCTTTTTTGGTGGCTTGTAAGATGAATCACTGGTTTCCGTTTCATATTCAGTATCTTCTTCATATAAACTTTCACTATCATTAGAAGAATCATTATCGCTGTCCTCACTACGTTTAAGTTTTTTCTTTTTGTCTTGAAAACGAGTGGTAGGTAGTATTGTATTCTTTGGCATTGTTAAACAATTGTTATAAAATATACAATGAAATATTACTGGTATTATAAATCAATTTTTTACAAAATACGTGTTATATACATTAATAAGAATATACATTTATAAAAAATTGATTATAAATGATTGAAAATTATATAGACATAGTAATATATATAGGTTATTTATGCATATCCAAAATACAAATATGGATAATTTCAAACCATCTTCAAAGATTATTGGTGTACAATTTAGTATATTGTCACCCGAAGAAATTAGAAAAAATTCGGTGGTAGAAGTAACGTCCCGTGATACTTATATTAATAATAAACCTGTAGTTGGTGGATTATTTGATCCCCGAATGGGTGTTCTGGAACCTGGATTAATATGCCCAACTGATGGATATACATATATTGATACACCTGGTTATTTTGGTCATATTGAATTAGCTCGTCCTGTATTATTTATTCAACATTTAAAAGAAATTATGAAAATCTGTAAATGCGTATGTTTTAAGTGCAGCAAGTTAAAAATTAATAAAAATTTACATAAACATGTATTGAATATGTCTCAGTCAGAAAGATGGCATTATGTAACAAATCTTGCTGCGAATGTAAAGAGATGTGGTGATTGTACTGAGGATGGTTGTGGATATAAGCAACCAGATAAAGTTCAAGTAGAAGGTATGTCTACAATCCAAGCGATTTGGGAAAAGATGGTTACTACTGATGGAAATACAGAGAAGGTAGTCCTAAGACTAACACCTGAAATGTTGATAAAGATTTTTAAGCGTATATGCGATGAAGATGTAAATTTTATGGGTTTTAGTCCAGTCTGGTCACGTCCAGAATGGATGATTTGCCAAGTATTACCAGTTCCTCCTCCAGCGGTTCGTCCATCCGTAAAGCATGATGCTCAGCAACGTAGTGAAGATGATTTAACACATATTTATAGTAATATAATTAAAACAAACAATGATTTGCGTGACAAGATAGCAAATAATGCAGCCACGAAGGTGATAGAAGTATTATCTGGAATATTACAATATTTTGTAGCAATGATTGCAAACAATAAGGTAAAGGGTGCAGACCCAATGGCACAGCGTTCTGGTCGTCCATTAAATTGTATTAGTGGTAGATTAAATAGTAAGAATGGACGTATTCGTGGTAATTTAATGGGTAAGCGTGTAGATTTTAGTGCGCGTTCGGTCATTACTGGTGACCCCAATTTATCAATTCGTCAATTGGGTGTTCCTTTGAAAATAGCAAGAAATATAACAAAGCCCGTAACTGTAAATGACAGAAATCGTAACTTTCTTATGAAATTAATACAAAATGGTCCAGATGGCGGTTCAAATGGAGAACCTGGTGCAAAAATATTGGAACGTAAAAGTGGGGAAAATATTTCTCTACGATATGTTGATACTGGTTCTATTCGTTTAGAAAATGGTGATATTGTTCATCGTCATATGATGGATGGTGATGCCGTACTATTCAATAGACAACCCAGTTTACATAGAATGAGTATGATGTGTCATATCGTCAAAATTATGAAGCGTGGTGACACGTTTCGTATGAATGTTGGCGATACCAAACCATACAATGCTGACTCGACATTTGACTGCAATAAGCAGTAATCTCCTTCGGGGTCAGAACAGGGAGCCTTAAAAGGGTGCTACTCCCTAGTTAATTCTTCTAATTAGAATTAGCGAAACGCCTTGATGCGGGAATCCCCTGAGAGCCTTGACTACCACCCTGTAATGGAAACATTATAAGGGGAACACGGTTAATAGCCGTACCCAATGGTAATAATGTCAAGGATTGGGCAATCCGCAGCGTTACTGTCTAAGTCCGTTATGGTAGGATATGACAGGCGTTCAGAGACTGAACGGGTGTTGGTGAACAATGAAGGATTAGCCATCCAGAGTTTGCTTAAGATACAGTCCGTCCCATTGGGAAACCTTTGGGTGACATATGTCTGCAATAATGCAGCATATAACGTCGATGGAGATGAAATGAATATGCATATGCCACAAAGTGTGTTGGCAGAAACCGAATTAAAAAATTTAGCAGCAATCCCATATCAAATGATAAGTCCAGCAAAGAATTCGCCAATCATTGGTATATTCCAAGATTCAATGTTGGGGTCATATCGTTTTACCCGACCAAATATTAACTTTACGCCCCGTGAAGCGATGAATTTAATGATGTTATCGCCGAATGTAAATATGGATAAGTTGCGTGAAAATGGTGACAAAATAAGTAATTTTGATATTTTATCCCAAATATTACCACCAGTAACATTAAAATATAAAACAGATTTGTATGATGAAGATGAAGAATATGATGACTCAAACAATGTATTAGAAATTCGCAATGGTGAATATATTCGTGGTCAAATGGAAAAATCAGTATTAGGGTCAACTACAAAGGGTATAATTCACCGTATATGTAATGATTATGGAAATATGCGTGCAAGCGAGTATATAGATGATATGCAAAATATAATAACTGAATACATGAAGTCAAGTTCATTCAGTGTAGGTATTAGTGATTTGATAGCTGATCGTAAAACTCAAGATAGTATTATACATGCTATATTGACACAAAAACAGGAAGTGCAATCAATAATAGAAAAGGTGCACTTGGGTATATTTGAAAACAATACTTCAAATACAAATATTACGGAGTTTGAAACAAGTATTAATAATGTGTTAAATAAAGCAACTGAACAAGCTGGTAAAATTGGTCGTAAATCTTTGAGTAAAAACAATCGTTTCTTGATGATTGTTAACTCTGGTTCAAAGGGTTCACTAATTAATATTTCTCAAATGATATCTTGTTTGGGTCAAACAAATGTAGATGGTAAGCGTATACCATATGGTTTTGACAACCGTACATTACCTCATTTCAGTAAGTTTGATGATACTCCAGGTGCTCGTGGATTCATTGAGAATTCTTATATATCGGGTTTAACTGCTCCAGAGTTATTCTTTCATGCAATGGGTGGTCGTATTGGTTTGATTGATACTGCTGTAAAAACATCTCAAACAGGATATATTCAACGACGATTAATTAAAGGTCTTGAAGATATTAAAGTAGAATATGATATGACAGTTCGTAATAGCATTGGAAAGATTATTCAGTTTACATATGGAGACGATAATTTTGATTCAACGAAAACAGAAAATCAAAAGATTCCATTGGCAAGTATGACCGTTGAAGATATTTATAATTATTATGATATAGCAGGTATAAATAATGAAAAAACCGTTTTAAAGGACATATATACAAAAGGTACTATTTCAAGAATAAGAAAACAGCGTGAAGCTACAAAAGAAACATGTAAACTACATATTGAGAAAATGATTGAGGACAGGGATTCATTAATAGAGGATGTATTTCTTAACAAAAATGAAAATGGTATTAAAATGCCAATCGCTTTTCAAAATACAATTGTTAATGTACAAGGTCAATTAAATTTGACACCAAATAGCCTTGTTGATATTACTCCAGAAGAAGCATTTGAATTGATAAAAGTATATTATAAAAAATTGGAGAATTTTAATTTTGCAAAGCCTAATAAATTATTTAAAATCATGTATTTTTACTATCTTACACCTAAGGATTTACTTGTCCGTAAACGTTTCCATAGAAAGGGAATCATCTTATTATTAGAAACAATTGTAATGAAATATAAACAAGCATTGGTTCATCCTGGTGAAATGGTAGGTGTTATTGCTGGTCAATCAATTGGTGAACCAACTACTCAATTAACATTGAATACATTTCATTTAAGTGGTGTAGCATCAAAGTCTAATGTTACTCGTGGTGTTCCTCGTATTGAAGAAATTTTACGATTGACTAAAAACCCCAAGAATCCATCAATGACTGTATTTTTACACGAGAATGAAGAATCAACTCGCGATAAAGCAGAACATTATGCTAATATGTTAGAACATACAAAGATAGCAGATATTGTCAAAGGTGTCCAAATCTGTTTTGACCCAGTAGACAAAGAAACAGTCATGCCAGATGACGAATTGATTATGAAACAGTATTATGAGTTTGAAGACATTGTAGAGGAATGTAATGCAAACACTGTAGAGGAAAGTGGAAATAAAAAACAAACCTCAAGATGGGTCATTCGTATTGCATTTAATGCAGAAACATTGTTTGAAAAAAATATTACTATGGATGATATTAACTTTGCTATTAACAATAGTTATGGAGAAGAGATTACATGTGTATACTCGGATTATAATGCAAAAAATTTAATATTCCGTATTCGCTTAAATAGTGATGTATTAAATAAAGCCAAGAAGCGTGGTGTTGCCAGTTCACTTGACCAGTCAGATGAAATATATATGTTAAGAAATTTCCAAGAAATGATTTTGAATACAATTGTATTACGTGGACTTCCAGGTATAACGAATGTATTACCGAGAAAGTTGCAAAATATGGTATCAAAAGAAGATGGAAAATATGTTCAAAAGGATATTTGGATTTTAGATACAACAGGTTCAAATTTAATTGATGTTCTTGGATTAGATTATATTGACTGGGTTAGAACATACAGTAATGACATAAAGGAAGTATTTTATACATTAGGTATTGAAGCTGCACGCCAAGTGTTGTTTAATGAATTATCGGAGGTTATGGATTTCAGTGGTGTTTACATTAATTATCATCATTTGAGTATATTGTGTGACCGTATGACAACAAACCATAATATGGTGGCAATCTTTAGGTCGGGTATTTTAAATGATAATATTGGTCCAATTGCTAAGGCTACATTTGAAGTACACACAGAAGTATTGTTGGAATCTGCAAGACATGCGAATTTTGATAATATGCGAGGTGTATCTGGAAGTGTAATGATGGGACAAACAGGTAGTTTCGGTACAGGTATGTTTGATTTGGTATTAGACATGGAAAAAATGCAAACATTGGATACAGAAGATATCACTCGTAAAGACCGTAATGCCGAGATAAATTCCATGTTTGGAAGTCTTGAAGACCCAAGTGAACCGTGCTCAAGAGATAATGTGGAAATTTCCAATTATATTTCCAATGTTACAGTACCAGAAATAGGTGAGTGTGATGATGATTATGATATGGGAATTTAGAAAAATATAAAAAAATTAGATATATTTCAAATTATATATAATTTTTTATTGATTATTTTATGAGAATATTATATATTATAAATAGTAAATGAGTACTACTTCTTCTTCATTATCAGATTATACAAATGATTCAACAAAATCTGTAGATACTGAAGGAATTTTTGATTTTGAAGATATAGAAAACGAAATAGCTGAAATAGATAACCCATATGTTCAACATGCAAAAAAGCTCAAGGAAAACAAGGAAAAACGTGATAAAGTAGATGAAGAAAAAGAAAGAAGCAGAATCCGTGAGGAGGAACAAAATTATGAAAAAAAAATAAAGAAGAGAAAAAATATGGAAAAAATTGTATCATTTTATAAAAATGATAAAGAAAATTCTGGTTATTCAGTAGAAGATTATAATTATGCAGTAGCTTGGTTAGATAAATACCCATCTCCACCTATACCTTATGGAGCTATTGATATGCCACAATCAAATGCAGACCGAATACGTAAAACTTCTCCGTATACAATTCCATCACTATATAATCTTCCTGATTTTAAGCAGGGGATAGGTGGAAAAAAATCAAAGAAGTCCAAGAAGTCCAAGAAGTCCAAGAAATCCAAAAAATCAAAGAAACAAAGAAAAACACGTAAGAAGAGTAAAAAATAATATAGAAAATGTATAAAATTGATATTAATTTATGATTATGACAGAATAAAATAATAAGGAAAATCTAAAATGACACGTTATAATATTATGATAGCTGATAATATTACTGAATTATATAAAGATTATAAAAAGAATGGAGGTTTTGGTATGTTTATGTTAGATGATTTATTAGGTAAAAACATTAAAGCAGATGACATACCTCAAATAGTAGCTCTTGAATGTAAGATAATAGAATTATATCATATAACATATGAGATACCGATTACACTTGATATATTAGAAAAGAAATATCTTGGACGAAAACGAGTAAATGCATATAATCGTATAAACTATCGTTTAAATAATAGTATAAGGAATGGTGTAAAGAATTCTAAAAATCAAATTGATATATATACACATTTTATGAAAAATATTTCAATCAAAGGATATATGTCACGTGAGTATTGGAAAGAAAATGAAGTAATGAAAAATGAATTAATACTATAGTGAATTAAAAATATTGTATATAGAAAAGTATATGTATAAATGTATATGATGCGTTTAATATTATTATTACTATTAATAACCATTTCATATGGAATAGAACAAATATCATTTAGCGGCGGTGGTGCATTTGGTGCAGTGGAAATAGGTATTTTAAAAAGAATAATAAGTGAAAATCCAAAAAAATATGATAGATATACCGGAATCTCAGCAGGTGGATTGAATTGTGGTTTTTTATCGTACTATTCAAATATAAATGAAGGAGTAAAAGACGCAGAAATAATGTATTCAAATATTCATAATACTGATGTGTATGAAATACTACCAACAACAAGTAATTCGTTGTTGAATACAGAACCATTATATAAAACATTAAAAACAATAATAACAAATAAGACGAATGAGCCTGTAATAGAAACACTTATAGGAGCAGTAAATTTGTACACTGGTAACTTAGATACATATAAGTATGATTCAACTTTAAACATAGAAGATAAGGTAAAGTTATTAATGTCAACCTCAGCAATACCTATGGTATTTCCACCTATAAAATTTAAAGGATACATGTATGCAGATGGTGGAACATTAAGTGATGAATTATTAGATATAGTACATTCTTCAAGTTATTTAAATATAACATTTATAAGCCCATTTGTAATGTTTACCGAAAACGATAATCCGATAAATACATTAGAAGACATGATAACCCGAACAGTTCAAATAGTAAAAAAGAATTATAATAATCCATTATCACAATTAAATCAAGAATGTGAAATGCCCTATGGTGAAGTAAATTATTACTATGTAGATGATACAGCATTAAGAGATTATAGTATGTTAAATTTTAATAAAGGAAACGAATTAATAGATATAGGTTATCTTAATACAAAGAGTAAAAAATTTAAATTATGTTAGATTCATTATTCATACAAAAATGTATAATGAATTGAAAAATATTTATGCTTTTTTCTTACGTGGCTTTTTAATTTTTAACTTAGGTACAGCAATTTCATAATCACCCATAAAATCATCAAATGATTTGAAATGTTCTGTATATGATGGAGATTCAATTAATTGTTGAAACCCAATCAAATCACTAATCTTAGATGGTGGTGTAATTAAGTTATATTGATTATTACTTATCATACGTATAAAAAAGAATTTATCATTTTCGGGATTACCTGCTAACCGTAACCATTTTAAATCATTGGTGAAAGGTAAAGAAGCATTGCTGTGAAATAAGATAATTGGTAGATTCATATTTATAGAAATAACCCAATAATCAATAGCAGTTAACATATAATCATCACTCATAATCATAACATCAATATTGATTTGTTTTTTCTTAAGCATATTAACATGTGATTTACCTTGATTATTGAATATATTACATAATTTTAATAAATAGTTCTCAATGATAGGTTTATAATAAATACATAAACGTTTTTTTATATCATGAATATTTTCATCAATTTGCAGATGTGTTTTCATAATATGTAATATAATGTAAAAACTACATTGAACTGAGGTATTCATAACATGTTCTTTAGCTCCATCGTGTAGTATTAAATGCCAATTATTCTTATCAACAATAATATCACTGATAGTAGATACACATTCTTTTTGTAATATATTTGATGAGGCATTAGTGCTATTATTATATTGTTGTTCTAATGTAACTTCATTGTCACTGGTAGGGAGTGTTGATGTTGTAGGGTTCGCAAAATCATAAGAAACATTTTGTATATATTTATTTGTTGGCATTGGAATTAATTCGTCAAAATTTTCAGATAGAATTGTAGAATATAGATATAATATTTCATCTGCATTTATAACGTATTCAGTATCGCCAATATTTAAATACTTGGTAGTGTCTAATATAAACAAACGAATACGACTATATCTAACCAATTCGTCTGTTAGGCGGGTATAATAAAGTTCTTCGTTCTTAGTATCACTTATTAAATTTTGTTTTGGTATACATAATTGGTTAGATGTTCCACTACATAGTCCTATAATATCATCTTTATTAATAAGCCCATTCATGTCATTTATTTTATCCAATACATCTGTATCAAAATCTACAAAAGAAACATGTGGATTCATAGTGTGTTGTATAATGGAAAGCAACAATTTCATTTTAATATTGTATAGGTACTGTTTATTTTCTATAATACTGACAATTTCATCGCGTATGGTTTTATATTTATAATTAGACAATAATACACGTAATTTATTACGGAAAAGTTTATAGAATTGAGTTTCAAGAGAAATATTTCGTATTGTTTGTGTGCGTATAGAATCATTTGTTGTATCCGTAGCAAGAGATTTATCAGCTTGATAATATTCATTGTTTTTATAACCATGTACTTGATACTTAGGAATACCATCTTCAATAGTATCTTGTACAGGTTCACTTATTTGGATAAATTGATTCGTTTCTGTGAATATTCCAACAATCAACCCATCTTCAATAACCTTGAATTGTGGTTTACATAATATTTTGCCCTGAGATTTATCTGATATCTGCATTAATCGGTCACGAGTAGTTTCGTATGTTTGCCAATCAATCTCGTCTGTAAAAATCATATTAACATTATCAATATTACTTGATGGTGCAGTTGGTATATAAAACCCATTATTATCTGTACTACGGGATTTAACAATAAATGCAATAGTTTTTCCTCTATAATTACGAACTTGATTTTCAACAATGAATCGGTTTTCTTGTAAAATAGTATAAATATCGGCGGCAGATATATTTGTTTTATAGTCATAAACATTTGGCATACTGGACTTTGGTTTACAAAACTTATTAGTGCTTTTATTAATTATAGTAAATAAATTCAATAGATTAGATGGAGTATTTTTTTGATAAAATATTTTGACAGCATTTTTCTTGGTGTGTTTTGATAATTTAGTATTACCATATAAGTATATTGGTTCATATACATTGTCGTGTTTTAATAATATACAAGTACCCTTTGTTATGTCAAACATTTTCGATGTATATGAGTTTGTTGGACATAATAAAGACACATTGTTGGTAATATCATTGTCTATGATTTCAATTAATGCAATATTAATACCATCTTTAAAAATACCAGTATCAGGTGAACTAATAATATCCCACATATATGTATGATCAATGAAGGAGTCGTTATTATTTAAATACTTTAAAAAGTTTTCATACGAGGCAATTGTATCTTTCAAGAATCTATTTTGTGATACATTTTCCAAATTAGTAAAACTCTTGTAAAATTTGGTAGTTTTATATTTTTCAACAGTAATATCACTAACAGATGTCTTCTTAGGTTGAAATATGGAAACAATAGAGCCATTATTTAATTTTATATAAATATCTAACGTAATATGTGATGCAATAATTTTTCGCATTTCTGGAATTGTAGGTGTAGTGATATTATTATGATATGTATATATGTCAGCAATACAAGCAACGAAAGATTGATTATGTGAATATTCTACACCATATCTTAATAAAGGTGTTTCAGTTTGTCGTATTAATGCAGGATTATTTTGCGTAACAGATGTGGAGTTATCTGTTCTTAAAAAGAGTTCCACCGAAAATGGTAAGAATCCCCATCTGGATACATCAATTGGGAATTTATCATGACCTAATATATTCATACCTTTTCGGGGTTCTTTTACTACTTTATCAATATTACTGGTGATTGAATCTGTAATAACATTATTTTCACCAGTTATGTTGGTCTCGTCAACCATTCCTTGCTTATTAATTAATTTTCCAACAATATTCGGATTTCCGCGTAAATCAGTATCCATAACACCACACTCTTTACGACGTGTATTTTGTTGTGTTGTATTCATTTCTTTAAAACAGCATGGTAAACAACTATCTGGGTGGGATTTCGCGCCTAAGAAACCTGGTCTATGCTGACGATAATTATTGTCTTTATCTTTATGCTGGCGTTCATCTGTAAACTCATAAATATAATGACCAGGTGGTGGATTCTTTGCATTTGATGGTATAATTTTCCCACCACACTCACCATCTGCAACTTGTTTATCAGTCATGGGCTTGTTGGTTTGTAAACACCAATATCTTGGACATACATACCAATATGGGTTTTCTGGATTAGAACCATATGGCATAGCTACTTCATATGAGGTTTCATCCATCGCATCTAACTCTTCTTTTGTCAAAATAACAGGTTGTCTATTACTTTGACTTGGACAAACTCTTGCATAAGAATCATATCGTCCGTCTTTCTTGGTACGGAATAATGTTGGTTCCAGTTTTTTCATTTTATCAAAAAAGATACGGGTTCCACCGATGAATAAATTATCATCATCACCATCACTATCATCTTGAAATAATAATGTATTATCTTTAATAGAATCGTTTGCTACTTTTTTAGAAGAATCATCATCATCATCATCATCATCATCATCATCATCA
>MDTB01241161.1_pt1 | contig 27950 bp, 18 predicted proteins | sample 811161 | NCBI WGS metagenome assembly MDTB01 (sample SAMN05326650, study PRJNA326480) | marine metagenome | isolation source: seawater | place: Mediterranean Sea | collected 2009
ACTTGAGACCCCTTCAATCCCACTTGGGATAACATTTTTAAACGAGAGGTGGCCTAAAAGATTAGGCTCGTTCAGATTTGATAAGTCTACAAATTCCACCCCTCGTGCACTCCAACCATGTCGCGTTGTCACCAAAACTTTACGCTTTCCATCCACGGCAATGATTTCACCCGCTCCTTTTGGAAGCCGAATTTCTCCTACTCGCTGCAAATTTTGCCCCGAAAGCAGACTGAATCCCATCAAGATAACTAACAAAAATTTCATAACTTAAAAGAATGCGTGGAAGCCAATACGAATTGCCGCCCCATGGCGCTCCCAATGTGTCTGGCGCCTCTCCGACTCTTCATAAATTCTGAGTGGCGTATTGAGTAAGTTTGCCCCTTCCACATAAAATTCCCAATGGTCACTGAAGCGATATTCAAAAGCAGCGTCCAAGGTGATCCTCGAATCGACAAAATGATCTCCGGCTCCACCGGTTGACATCCGCGCTTCACCCATACTCACCAGGTAGTCGGAATGAAAATTCGTAAACACTCGTCCATGCCATGACGGTCCCCGAAAGAAAATCCCCAGCAAGGCTCGGTGATCGGGCTGAAAACTCAAATCCGTTTGGCGAGAATTTCCACCCACTTCCACATTCTGTTCCGAGCTCGTTAAAGTATAGGACCCAAACACTCCCATCTGATCAAAGGGATGTGGAAGAAACGAAAGCTGCTGTGCATAGTAAGATCCGAATCTTATAAGTGATCCACTGTCTCCTGAAATCGTCTGCTCAAAACGATAATTTCGTAGCCCTGTGTTTGTGACATCAGGATGAGGAATTTCGTAGGGCTGAAACCAAGATGCGCGCGTCATCGGGTCGTCTAGGTCCCAATATTCCGCTGAAAGCCTCAAAAACGATCCCGCAGCAAACGCATGATCACGTATTAGACTCACTTGCGTTTGTCGCGATGGCTCTAGATTTGTGTTTCCGCTAAGCACTGACGGTGCCGTCCCACGGTCTTCATCTACAGCCAACCTCGGAGCCAGTTCCCACAAGCGCGAGCGCTGGAGTAATTGCTTCGCCTGGAAGGCCCAATATGAATTTTCCTCAGGCTGATACTCCAAAAGCAAAGAAGGTAAAATATCGGAGTGTTTTCTACGCTTCTCAGTCTCTTCCGTCGCCACCGGATTTGCCGGGAAAATGACGTTTCCAAAATTCTCACTCCCATTCCAGTAAGCTTGCTTTGCTCGATACACTCCCCTCGAATATTCCAGCCGGGCGCCGGCATGAAACCGCCATGCTTCACTTGGCTCCCATCGATACTGCGCCCAAGCACCCATGACATCCCTTTTTGTATCATAATCCTCCCGAGCTGTCTTATAAATCCCTTCTGCCTCCTGTTCAACTAATTGAGAAAAATTCAGCCCACGCGCCAAACCCGGATCTATATCAGGACCAATTGAAATCCCATTTGCCGAGGTTGACCCCATTCCGCGAATTTCTGAATCAAACCCGCTCATAGCCGGTGAGTCCCTTGGCTCAAACCGCTGGTAATTGACATCTCTAAAATCTCTCCGACGCTGAAAAAAACCGCCTCCTTCCAGCTCATGACCACGTTCCACTTCATGATGCCAACTTAAGCGATGCTGCTGATACCACTCGCGTTTCAGGTTGTTTTCAAACTCCACCTTTCGAAGCCCAAAGACATCCCAGGGGAGAGGATCGAGCCTGAAAATTGGACGGTTTCCATCCAGAGTATAATGAAAGACCGCCGTATCCTGCTCGGCATATTCCGTATCCTGACGATCCGGTTCACGATTTTCTTTGAAGGCCAATTCGGAATCAAATCTCAGCCACGACCGCTCCCCAAGCTCATGCTGAATCGCGCCCGTCCACCCATAGCGCTGCTTCTCTTCGGTCTCATCTTTAAGTTGCCGCTCGACGCGTGAACGATCTGCAAGTGAGGTCGCTTCGGTCACCACACCCGCCTCTATCACATCCGTATCCTCATCGTAAACGTATCCTCGTCGCACTCGCGAACCCGGTAGTCCAATGGTACCGGAGCGGGAATCATACTCCCGGCGCTGTTCAATCAAATGGTCTTCTCCTTTCCGATAGACTGCTGAAAAGTCTAAATGTGTCCGCGGCGTAGGCCACCAAGTCACATTGAATCCTAACTCATCCATGACTTGCCGTTCTGGAGAGTGACGAAGTTCGTGCTCATCAATAAAGGGAATGTTGTTTCCCTCCGGTAGATCATTTGCGCGAGCCCATTTCGTGCGCTCCTGTTCCCTTCCTGCATAACGCTCCCGGTGGCGATAATAAAATACAACTCCACCTTCCTCCGGGGCGGGAAACTCCCAACGCAAGCGCAACCTTGTCTGACTCCCAAAATGATCACTAAATAAACTATTCCACTGCCCGTAAGATTTAAGATCGATCCACTCGCTATCGACATCATCATAGGTGCGCGTCTTAACATTGACTAAACCACCCACTCTCAATTCATAGAGCTCTGCCGCGCTTAGCGTCAGATTAGTCGCGCCTTCACGTTGAAAATCCCGTTTATCCTGAGCCACCCGCCATGTCGACTGGGCAGACTCTCCAACTCTATACGGAACCTCATAGATCATCTGCTCACGAACTTTTCGCGGAAGAAACCCGAGACTCGGACTAGTCATCCCTTCAATTAGATCATCGCTCTGCGCATGGCAAATTTCTGCGCCTTGTAACACAAACGTCACAACTAAGACACATTTAAGATAGCCCTTCATCGGCCAAACCATGCGAAATCTTTTATAGAATAAGGGTTTGAAAATAGTGACGACTTAGTTGCATTAAAAATCGCTACAAACTCTTTCCAAATGTCAAAAGGAGGGTAGATATGAAAATTAAAGGACTGAGTAGCTTACTACTAACTAGCATCGCAACCTCCGCTCAAGCGGCAATCATCGCCTCAACTAGTTTCGAGATCCCAACTGGATATGATGACGACTACCGGGACCCGGATCTAACCGATCACGTGCTCGCCAACGCCGCCAATCCGGAATCTAACCCGCTGGCCGAAGATAGCAGCTTTGGCACCGTCGCCTTCACGGCTTCAGGAGGAGAAATCGGCTTTTCTACTCGCTTTGTTCCCACCGATTTTACTGGAACCAACGGCCTAAGTGACGGCGATGAAATCGGAGTGTCCACACAAGCCGATGATAACGGCGGATTCACCGATGGAGTTCAAGGCTTCAAAATGGAAGATGTCGATGGTACTCTCATAACAACTTTTGATACTGTCGACCTTACTGGTTTTTCGGCCTCCTACCTTTCACTCGATATCTGGGTTAACAGCACTGGCTGGGAGCTCGAAAATAGTGGTGCTTTAATGGGTGATGCCCTCAAAATTACTGCTGCCTTCGAAGACCTCAGTGTCGCCACCTTGGTCGATACCACGGGAGAGGATCCTGATGATGTCTGGGGCACCCCCGGTGCTCCGGTGGAAGGAGAATGGACTCAGCTCACCGCCGATCTCAGCGGACATACTTCCGTGACCCTTGCAGTCGAGTTTTCTTCGAATGCCGGCTCAGAAGAAATCTATCTCGATAACATTGTCTTTTCTGATACTGCCCCCATTCCAGAGCCTACCAGCGCTCTTCTTTCACTCATCGGTTCTGTTTTCCTCATTCGTCGGCGTCGCTAAGCTGATCGATATGAAAATTTGTTGTATCGGTGCAGGCTATGTGGGAGGGCCAACGATGGCCATGATTGCGAGTCAATGTCCGCAACATGAGGTTACGGTTGTTGACATTAATCCCGAACGAATCGCAGCTTGGAATTCAGATCAACTCCCGATTTTTGAGCCGGGCTTAGAGGTGCTTGTTCAGGCTCAAAGGGGGGTAAATTTGTTTTTTTCTACCGATGTCGATGAGGCCATTATTGCTGCGGATATCATTTTTCTGAGCGTCAATACCCCAACTAAAACCTTCGGGTTTGGGGCCGGTCGCGCGGCTGATTTGCGTTATTTAGAAAAGTGTGCGCGTAAAATTTCAGAGGTGGCGCAGTCTGATAAAATAGTGGTTGAGAAGTCGACTTTACCAGTGCGGACGGCCGCCTCCGTTAAACGGATATTGGAGGCCAATGCCAAAGGTCGCAATTTTCAGATCCTATCTAATCCCAAGTTTCTGGCTGAGGGAACTGCAATCCAGGACCTAGAGTCGCCGAGTCGGGTCTTGATCGGTGGGGATTCGACCCCGGCGGGACAAATGGCGATTCAAAAGCTGGTGGAGATCTACGCCAGTTGGGTACCGCATGAGCGGATTATTACCACTAACTTATGGTCATCGGAGTTATCTAAGCTGACAGCGAACGCTTTTTTGGCCCAACGTATCTCTTCAATCAACTCAATATCAGCTCTGTGTGAAGTGACGGGTGCGGATGTGGATGAAGTAGCCCATGCGATCGGGACCGATAGTCGAATTGGCCCAAAATTTTTAAAGGCATCCATTGGATTTGGAGGTTCCTGTTTTCAAAAGGATATTTTTAATTTGGTGTATTTGTGTGAATATTTTGGTTTGCCTGAAGTGGCAGCCTATTGGAACGGCGTGATTGAAATTAATGATTACCAAAAACGTCGCTTTGCTCGTAAAATTCTAGGAACCTTGTTCAATACTGTCTCCGATAAGAAAATTGCTATTCTCGGATTTTCTTTTAAAAAAGATACTAACGATACGCGGGAATCGGCGGCCATTTACGTTTGTCGTGATCTGTTAGAAGAAAAAGCACAAGTGGCCATTTATGATCCGAAAGTGAGTGCTAAGCAAATTGAGCGTGACCTAGGCACGCAAGATCCCGATTCAGGATGGAGTCACTGTTCCGACGCCTATACTGCGGCAGAGGCCGCGCATGCTATCCTGATATTGACTGAGTGGGATGAGTTTAAAAGTCTGGATTATGAGCGTATTTATGCCCAAATGCAGAAGCCTGCTTTTTTGTTTGATGGGCGTAACTTACTGGATCTGTCCGCGATTCAAGCGATTGGATTTGAGGCGACTGGGGTTGGCAAAGCTTGATTCGCTGAGTATGACAAACTAGGCCGAGAATGGACCAGGATATATCGACAGATAGATTATGAGTATAATGAGGTTTCCCCTGATGCTCTTAGTAGTATTGTTTTTTATTGAGCTTAAGGAGGTAGTTGTTGATGCCACAACCATTATTCACACCACTGTTTCTGGCCTCTAGTCGACCTTAACTTGTTTTTATGACAGACAAGAAGCAAACGGATAAGAAGAAGAGAAAGAACTACGGCCAATCTTATTCAATGGAGAGTTCTGGGATTATCGAATCTCTGAAATCTACAATGGAACATCTTCACTAGTATAAGGGACAACTGGCCCTGTTCAACAAAGGTAAACCAGCAACAGCTACCTTAGCCGCTATCGCTGCATTTATCTGTAGCAGCTCAATTTTAAATCCAAACCCTTTTCAGGCGGTTGATTTGGCATGGGAGCTTTGGTCTGCGGATCGCCCCAAGTCACAAGTAGAATTAGAGCCAGATGATTTTTGAAATTAATACAAATCCAATGCCATCAAAGGCTCTCAAATAGCATGTGAAGAAAATGTCGCCGTTGGACGCTGTGTTTAAGCTTGTATCTCCCTAGAAGAGAGGATCAGAAACCTAAAATTTTGATGCCCTACCGAACAAAAATAGGCACCTTTGGAGAGGATGTCAGCAAAGACAATTTAGGGGCCGAAATTAGTTCTGAAGAAGGGGATTCATTTTGGGTATGGATTTTTCTAATTGGGTTGCTTGCACCAATCTTTGCGTATGTTTTATTTCTTGTCCAAGTGCCAAGCCAGGAGCATGAGCAACAAAGAGTCGAGGTCATAGAGAATCAGCTTCTAAATCGTCTGGAGCAAATTGATAAGAACAGCGGGGAATTGAATCAGGAGTTCTACACGACAATCGAAGAGATCGAAGACATTAAGTCAATCATTCAAAAACTAAATACAGCGAAATCCTACAATGAAATCGAAGGTTTGTTGAGAAAGACAATCCATTATGAAGCAGATAGATTCATCATGGATGAATGGGGAGTAGAACGTTTGACGAATCCTCTTTCCGGTTTTCAGTGGCAAGAAATGACCGCCCAATTTTCTAATAAATCACGCTCTGAGTCAGTTAGATACATCAAGGTTGCCGGACGCCGATCAGATTACTCAGGATACCATGCTTATTTCGTCTATCAAGACAATAGCCTAGTGCTTGATTGGCAAGCAACTATTGGGTGGTCGGAATTCTCATTTGATGAGCTGCTCCAAAGTAAGCCACGACGAGCAGTTTCAGTGAGATGTCTTCTTAAAAAACAACCGGGCTACGAAATCCGATTAAATGGAACGACATACTCTGGTTATTTAATTTCATCTCCAAACTTAGATGCGTATACATTTGCCTATGTTCCACTAGATACTCACCAGCAGATAGATCGGAACCTTAAAGATGCCTTAAACTACGGCAGTTTTATCATAAAAGAACCGCCTCTTGAGAACAAGAGGGTCACGTTAAAGATCTCTTATCAAGAGGAGCTGGGGAAAGACGGAAATTTTATAATAACTGAGTTGCTTCACGATGAATGGGTGACTCCAAAAGATCCTTAATCCGAAAAGGCGAAGGGCTTGCAGTTGCTTAACTCGAGTAACCTTGACTAAAAACAAAGGCAAAAAGATGTCGCTATTTGAAGCTAGCTAGCCACCAAAACGGTGAACTAAACCTGTTCTGGAATTGTCCCAAAGAGAGCGATTTCTTTAAATAGTTCAATATGATCGATGGCAACTTCACTCTGCGATTCAGCGTGCAGTAAATCGTCAAAGACGTTCGAAAATTGGTCGAGAAGATCAGGAGGAGTGCCATTTAATCCGCGAACGACCATGTTCCAGGTCATCAGCAAGCGAACCTCGTCTTCTACCGCGCAAACTAGCTTTAAAACAGTATGACGACTGTCCGCTTCGATTTTATTGTAAAGCTCGCGCACCGCTTCTTCACGGCCTTCCAAAATCTGAAGAATCCGATCCTCATTCACCACCAAAAGACCAGTCACATCTCTTTCGTTGTTAGCTTTGACTGATTTACTCTCGATATCATCGAAGTCAGCATCCGTGAACGGTTTGGTTGGCTTACTGAGATAAGTCAGTCGAAAAATTGGGTATTCTTCCTCTTGCTGAATGGTCTCCCAAAGGAGGCTCATGCGTGATAGCTCGTCTGACATGTTCATAGATTGACACAATTGGAATCTCACGGCGAGTAAATTGCCTTTGAGGCGCGAGAAGCTCTTTTTTAATAGGCAAAATCTCATAAAAGAATACCGTTCTCGAATGGACCAACTTCCGCCTGCCGCCGCGCCACCGCCATCTCACCACTCCGGCGTTCCCGTTCCCGAACGCCAATGGGGCATGTTCGCCCACCTTTCAGCATTTTCTGCGTGTGTAGGAATCCCTTTTGGAAACATCGTCGGGCCACTAATCATGTTTTTGATTAAAAAAGACGAATATCCCTTCGGGGGAGCTCAGGCCAAGGAAGCTCTCAACTTTAATATCTCTTGTACTCTCTATGGTCTGATTTCCATTGCACTCTGCTTCGTTGTTATCGGATTTGTTCTCTTGCCCGTTCTGGGCGTATTCTGGCTTGTAGTTACGATCATAGCCGCCGTGAGGTCGGATAAAGGAGTTTTTTACCGCTACCCTCTCTGCTTTCGCTTTGTCAGCTAGAAGCTTGGCCTTTTTACTGCTTCAGGTCTGTCATGCGCGTCCTTATTGCCAACGATAAATTCAAAGGTTCTCTCCCGGCAACCGAGGTCGCTCAAGCAATACAGAAAGGCCTCCCTCCCAACTGCGAAATCGATCTCTGCCCGATCGCTGACGGCGGAGAAGGATTCACCTCTACGATGCTCGCAGCCCTCGGCGGCCGGTGGGTTGAATGCGATACCGTAGATGCCCTTCATCGCCCTCTAAGAACCCGTTACGCCATCACCAATACAGGGCTAGCGGTCATGGAAATGGCCTCAGCCTCCGGCTTCGAACTCATTCCAGAAAAAGATCGCGACATCCTACAGTCATCCACTTACGGCACCGGGCTCATGATACGCCACGCAGCCGATCAAAAAAACGTCGAGCGAATCCTTATTGGAATCGGTGGCTCCGCAACCAATGACGGAGGAGTTGGGATGGCGGACGCACTTGGTGTTCTCTTTCTTGATTCCGAAGAAGGGCCGCTATCTGGCTGCCCAGCCGGGCTGGAAAAACTCGCCATCATTGATCGCGATCAGCTCGTCGACTTACCACCGATCGATGTAGCATGCGATGTCGACAACCCAGTCCTTGGGCCCAACGGCGCAACTGCCATTTTTGGTCCGCAAAAAGGGGCCAACGAAACCGAACAAGAAGCTCTTGAAGCATTTTTAACTCATCTCATCAAAGTCACCAAAGCCACGGAACTTTCCGAAGTGCCCGGGGCAGGAGCAGCAGGCGGACTCGGTTTCGGCCTGATGTATTTTCTCGAGGCTCAACTCCATCCGGGCTTCGATCTCGTCTCCAATGCCCTTGATCTTCCTGCCCGCATCAAGCAAGCCGATCTCGTCATCACCGGTGAGGGATCGCTCGATGCCCAATCACTCTCTGGTAAAGGGCCAGTCGGCATCGCCCGACTTGCCCGTAACCTCGAAAAACCAACCATCGCCATCGCGGGACACATTTCCGATGAAGTTCGCCATTCTGGCCTATTTAAGCAATGCGGGGCTCTCACAGATTTCGACCTTCCTTTCGAAACCCTCATGACGGATACCGCCAAGCTTCTTTCGCGTAAAGTTCGTGAGCTTAGTGACTTGCTCCTCCTGCACGGACAGGGTTAGCTCGCACTCACATGAGCAAAGCAGTTCTTCTCTTCTCCGGACAAGGTGCCCAAAAAGTGGGTATGGGCCAAGATCTCGTCGAAGCCTATCCTTCCGCCAAAGCGCTTTTCGAAAAAGCGAACTCGGTCCTAAGCCGTTCCTTAACAGAGGTCATGTTCAACGGCCCAACTGAGGACCTCACTCGGACCGGGAATTGCCAACCTGCCCTTTTCTTGCACGGGCTTGCTCTTCTCGAAATTCTTCGCGAAAAAGTTCCTTCGCTTGAGCCCGTTGCTGCTGCCGGACTTTCCCTCGGGGAAATGACCGCGCACTGTGCTGCTGGAACTTTCACTTTTGAAGATGGACTCAAACTTGTTGCCCGTCGCGGCCAACTCATGGATGAAGCGTGCGAAGCCAACCCAGGAACCATGGCCGCAATGATCGGAGGATCCGACGATGATGTTGCCCGCCTCGCAAACGATTGTAAGGTCGATGTTGCCAATCTTAACTGCCCAGGACAAACCGTCCTCTCCGGCCAGGAGGAAGGAATAGATACTGCCGTTTCAAAAGCCAAAGAGTATGGACTTCGAATGGGCAAGAAGCTGAAAGTTGCCGGAGCCTACCACTCGCGTCTCATGGCAGGGGCCCAAGAGAAGCTCGGAGAAGCACTTGCCGTTACAAAAATCGCCGAACCTAAAATTCCGGTCGTTTCAAATTTTCTCGCTGCACCCCCAAAAGGCCCAGATGCCATCCGGGCCTCTCTCAAAGATCAAGTCACCGGCTCGGTGCGCTGGATCGAATCCATCCAATTGCTCCGCGAACAGGGTCACGACCTTTTCATCGAACTTGGGCCTGGGAAGGTATTGGCCGGATTCATGTCCCGGATCGATAAGGGAGCCCGCATTATTTCTATTGAAGACGCTGAATCGCTGGAAGCTGCAGTCGCCGAGCTTTCCTAAGCCAAAAAAATTACGCTTTAGGACAAATTAGTTCTTGTTCCTTTTGGCGGGTCGTCCTAGCGTCCCGCCGTCCTAACCGGCAACGCGGAGCGGTAGCTCAGTTGGTTAGAGCGCCGGCCTGTCACGCCGGAGGTCGCGGGTTCGAGTCCCGTCCGCTCCGCCACTTTTACAGTGTTTTGCCAACTCGTCTAACTCTCCACACCCGGAGAGGTTTTTTGTGTCTGCTGTCTAAAAGCTCTCCAGATCAATCGGATTTTAACCTTCCAATTTAGACACCAAAATAACCGGTCAGAGATCTTCTTTCAAGGAAGAGGGATTCCATCATTTCCAGCGATCCCCGAGTATGTTATTTCACACCCGACAATCAAAATGCTCGACGATTTTTTTTCCTCAATTCCCTCTCTGAAAATCTGTGGTGTGACCACGCTCGGGGATGCCAAACGACTTGCTGAGCTCAAAGTCGCGGCTCTTGGATTAAATTTTTGGCCCTCTTCAAAACGATATTGCTCGCCTGAAAACGCCTCAACAATTGCCTCGCATGTCGCTGGCGATATCCTCCGCGTCGGAGTCTTCGTCAATAATTCACTCCCCCTCGCCATTGAACTCATCGATGAGTGCCTCATCGATATCGTTCAACTCCATGGCGATGAAACCGCGGAAGAAGTGAACTTTTTTATCGATCAAGGAATCCCAGTCATTAGGGCCGTTTCTGCAGACAAGCTGCCAGATTACGAACTCCCGTCTCATAACTTTGCCCTCCTCATCGACACTCCTGCCGGGAAGGACTATGGCGGTACCGGAAAGACCTTCGATTGGTCCATCGCCGGAGAATTTGTCCAAAAACACCCAAAGGTTCCCACCCTTCTTGCTGGTGGCATCAACCCAGCAAATGCTACCGAAGCCCTTGCTGCAGTCAAACCAGCCGCCCTTGATATTGCCAGCGGCGCCGAATCGTCACCCGGAATCAAGGATTTCAAAAAAGTCCAAGCCCTCATGCGAACCCTCTCATGAATGCTCTTCTTGTTTTTCTTGGCGGCGGCCTTGGTTCACTCGCGCGATACGGCCTCTCCTCCGGGATACAATCCCTTGCCCAAAATACAATGATCCAGCGTTTCCCGGCCGGTATTCTTGTTTGTAATCTTCTTGGTTGCTTCCTGATCGGCTGCCTCTTTGGCTATTTCACTGGCAAAAGTGCACCAGGATGGGTTTTCCCTCTTCTTGCGACCGGATTCCTTGGCGGGTTCACGACATTTTCAACCTTCGCCCGGGATACCCACACGCTCTGGACCACCGGACTAACCCAATTTGCGATCCTAAAGGTCTTCCTTTCCGTGGTCTTGGGCCTGATTGCGGTAGTCGCCGGCATCAAGCTGACTCATTCCCCCTGAGTAATTTGATCATCTTGACGTGAGGGAGTCCGATCTCCTCAAAGACTCCTCCCTTCCGGTGATAGTTCAGTGAGTCGTAAAATCCCGCTACATCGACTCGGGCATTAAGCTCAAATCTCTGCACCCCTTCACGGGCGAGAAGATTTTCGATGGCAGCCATTAACCTGATTCCCACCCCACGACCCTGCTGCGGCCTAGCCACTGCGATCTGTCGAAGCTTAGCAAAACCTGATTTCAGAGTGGCGACCACAACTGATCCGACCAATACTTCTTCGTGATAAAGGCCGAAATGCCGATCAAGCTTGTCCGCCTCACCTTCAGCCTCAGTCCATTCAAGGCCAAGCGGCTTCCGAAGCTCGTTAAACCTCAATCTGAGCAGCTCTTGATATTCGAGCGATTCCGAGAAAACTTCTCTTAACTCCCAGCCTTCAATATCGGTCGAAATCCTATCCATCCCTGCAAAAGAATGGGTGCGTATCCAGATTCCAGTCCACCAAAAAGTCCAAAACCCACCGAGAAGCGTGGGAAGGATCTAGTTTGCGCTCTGCCTAGTGTATCGCCCCAATCCTTATACCGATCTATCGGGTCTGGTTTCCCACCGCCATCAGCTCTGCTGCAAGCTCTCTCGAGATTTTCTGCCCCCCCACTCGATGGGAAATAAGAGCAAAAATGGCCCTTCCCGAAAACGCCAGAATCCAAACGACACGCGACGGACTCGAGAGATCGACAAAAAATCATGAGTTTTTGTATTTTATTCTAGAAACAAGTTCCACTTGGCAATTCCCTCCGTGCCACCATATTCTTGTGTTCCCCTCGGAGGGCACAGCATCTGCTGATTCTCCCACGACTTTCCGACCATGAAATTTCACCATCCACGTCACACTCCAGATTCCTCAGGCACTTTGCACCAATGGGATAATGAAACCGCTAACTGCGGAATGGGAGCTATTGCCAATCTCCGCGGAGAGAAATCCTACGATATTCTCGACTACGCCTTAACCTCTGTTTGCAATATGACCCACCGCGGAGCGGTCGATGCCGACATGAAGACTGGAGACGGGTCCGGCATCCTTTGCCAAATCCCTCGTCCTCTCTTTGCCAAAGCTGCCGGGAAATTTGGATACACCGGTGATGAAAACGATCTGGGAGTTGGTGTCTTTTTTCTTCCCGAAGGTATTGCAGCGAACATCAAATCCTTCACGGAATCAGTCCTCACCCGACGCAATATCCAAATCGTCGGCTGGCGTGAGGTCCCAGTTAATCCTGAAGAACTAGGAAACTTGGCACGTCTCACTCAGCCTGAAATCACCCACCTGCTCGTGAGTCGTCCCGCTGATGTCGACACAGATCATTTCGAGCGACTCCTCTACCTCGTTCGGCGTGAGGTAGAGCGCGAGTTTGAAAACGAAGCCGCATTTTATATTCCCACCCTATCAAGCCGCCTCATCAGCTATAAAGGACTCGCTATGCCAGCCACTCTACGAGCTTTCTATAGTGACCTCCAAGATTCCGATTTCCAAACTGGCATCTCACTTTACCACCAGCGCTTCTCCACCAATACCTTCCCAGCGTGGCCCCTCGGTCAACCTTTCCGCATGATGTGCCACAACGGCGAAATCAACACTGTTCGAGGTAACCGTAATTGGATGAGATCCCGCGAGGAATTTTTCAGCTCCGAACTCTGGGGCGATGACATTGATCTCGTCAAAAACCTCATGCACGATGAGGAATCCGACTCGGCATCGCTGGACCATGCGCTCGAGCTTCTGGTCCTTTCCGGAAGGCGACTCGAACACGCCATGCGGATGTTAGTCCCTCCCGCCTTTCGTCACGATCCGGACATCACCGAAGAGGAACGGGCATTTTACAACTACATCCGCTCGTTTTCGGAACCCTGGGACGGGCCCGCTGGACTTTGTTTTACCGATGGAAGGACTCTATGTGCCAGCCTCGATCGAAATGGCCTTCGCCCGTCGCGCTTCACCCTCACTGAAGATGGGCTCCTTTATATTGGCTCTGAATCAGGAGCAGTCATCCTACCCGATGAAAAGATCATCCGTCGTGGCCGCCTCGGTCCTGGCCAGATGCTCTCTGCCAATACCGAAACAGGCGAGCTTTCTTACGATAAGGAAATCCGCAAGCAACTCGCTTCCCAGAAGCCTTACGCAAAATGGGTCGATGAGAATCGCGTCGAACTAAAGGACTTCACCGACCCAGCCGCGCACGTCCCAACCTTAGAGATTGAGCCACTTGAACTATCCCGTCAGCAAGTCACTCACGGTGTCACTGCCGAGGATCTCGACATGGTGTTCCCCCCCATGATCAAGGGGGCACAAGAAGCAGTTTTCTCGATGGGAGATGATATTCCTCTCGCCCCCCTTTCCCGCTACCCACGCCTTCTTTTCACCTACTTCAAACAACTCTTCGCACAAGTAACCAACCCACCAATCGATCCGATTCGCGAGTGGGCCGTTATGACTCTCGGCGCCGGACTTGGTGCAGAGCGTAATCTTCTCTCAGAAACCGCAAACCATGCACGCATCCTCAGCCTAGAATCGGCCCTTCTCTACGAGCAGGAACTCGAAACTCTCGTGAAGCGCCAAGAGCATGGCTTCGCCACACAAGTCATCGATACCACTTGGCCTGTGAGCGAGGGCGAAGAAGGCATGAAAAAAGCACTCGATCGCATCTGTGCAGAAGCCGAGGAATCCGTGAACAACAAGGTCGAAATTCTCGTCCTCTCAGACCGTGCCACTTCAGCAGAGCGTATACCCATCCCATCGCTCCTTGCAACCGGTTCGGTCCACCATCACCTCAATCGTTGCCGCAAACGTCTCCGCACCTCACTTGTTATAGATACCGGAGAAGCACGTGACACCCACCAAATTGCATGCCTCTTTGGATTCGGAGCCACTGCGGTCTGTCCGTATCTTGGCTATGCAACGGTTCGACAGGTTGTAGCGACCGATACGAAAAAGAAGCTCGGCGATGAAATGACTCCCGAACTTGCAATGTCAAACTACCGCAAGGCCCTCGAAAAAGGAATCCTGAAAATTATGTCCAAAATGGGCATCTCAGTCCTCAACTCTTATCAGGGAGCGCAAGTCTTCGAAGCCCTTGGAGTTGGCAAAGAAGTAGTCGACTACGCCTTTACCGGTGTCCACTCGAGAATTGGGGGAGTTGGCTTTAAGGAAATTGCTGAGGAATCTCTCGTGCGCCATCGCGCTGCCTTCGAGACAGAACCTAAAGAAAACAAGGCCCTCGACCTCGGCGACCCCGGCTACAACCGTTATCGAAAATCTGGCGAAGCTCACGCTATCACCACCGATGTTATCAAGAATTTTCACACCTTCGTCCGCGATGGAAAAAAGGAAGACTATGACGACTACGTGAAGGTCTCTCTCGCGAACGATCCTATTACGATCAAAGACATCCTCGAGTTCAGGGTCCCCGCCTCCAGCATTCCACTTAAAGAAGTAGAGCCCGCAGAGGAAATCGTGAAACGCTTTACGACTGCAGCGATGTCCATGGGAGCTCTCTCGCCCGAGGCTCACGAAACTCTCGCGATCGCAATGAACCGTATTGGCGGCAAATCCGATTCCGGCGAAGGGGGCGAAGACATGCGTCGCTTCAAGCCATACCCCAACGGAGATTTTGCCAGATCCTACATCAAGCAAATCGCAAGTGGGCGCTTCGGAGTCTCGGCCCACTATCTCGTAAATGCTGACGAACTAGAAATCAAGATGGCACAGGGAGCCAAGCCTGGAGAAGGTGGACAGCTTCCCGGGCATAAGGTGAACGCCCTCATCGCCCGCCTGCGTAACACACAGCCTGGAGTGCAACTGATCTCCCCCCCTCCTCATCACGATATCTACTCGATCGAAGATCTAGCCCAACTCATTCACGACCTCAAGGAAGTGAACCCGCGCGCTAAAGTCACGGTTAAGCTAGTCGCCGAGTCTGGAGTCGGCACTGTGGCCGCCGGTTGCGCTAAAGCGAGCGCTGATAACGTTCTCATCTCGGGCCACGATGGCGGAACTGCAGCTTCACCACTTTCGAGTACGAAACACGCCGGACTGCCATGGGAACTTGGAATCTCCGAAGCCCATCAAGTCCTTATGATGAACAAGCTCCGAAACAACATCACTCTTCGCACCGATGGAGGTCTACGCACTGGACGCGACGTTGTCATCGCTGCCATTTTGGGAGCTGAACAGATGAATTTTGGAACAATCGCCATGATTGCCATGGGCTGCGTTTACGTACGGAAATGCCACCTCAATAATTGCCCTGTCGGAGTCGCAACAACCAACCCAAAGTGGCGAGCTAAGTTCAAAGGTTCACCGGATCACGTCGTCAACTTCATGATGGGAGTAGCGGAGGAGGCACGCGAAATCATGGCATCTCTTGGTGTCCGCTCCATGAACGAACTGATTGGACGTCCCCAAAAATTCCTTGCTCAACGCGATGTGCCCGATCATCCGAAAGCCAATACTCTTGACTTGAAAAAGGTTCTTTCCGACAAGGGCGACGAAAACGCGGTCCGCATCTGCACCGAAGACCGCAACGATGGAATTCACAAGCCGGCTCTTGACCTTCAAATCCTAAAAGATCTTGCTATCCATACCGGCACGACGGGAGAAGAAAACCCAACTGCTGGTCTCATGGACCGCGGACCTTTCACCAAAGAATACGAAGTCGTAAATACCGACCGTAATATCGGCACTCGGACGGCCGGGCGAGTCGCCGAAATATATGAAAATCATGGGCTTCCGGCAGAGAGCATTGACCTAACCTTCCGCGGTTCCGCTGGCCAATCATTTGGAACATTTCTTTGCGGCGGTATTAAACTCACCCTCATTGGTGAAGGAAATGATTATGTTGGTAAGGGCATGAGCAATGGAGAGATAACCGTGCGCCCACCGGCGGTTATGAACTCAGACTTTATTGCCGCTAAGAATTCTATTGTGGGGAACACTTGTCTCTATGGTGCCACTGGCGGCAAGCTCTTTGTCAATGGACGAGCCGGCGAACGTTTCTGCGTTCGGAACTCCGGTTCGATCTCGGTCGTTGAAGGTGTCGGTGACCATGGTTGCGAATACATGACCAACGGCTCGACCGTCATTCTCGGACTTACTGGAAAGAATTTTGGGGCCGGAATGTCCGGTGGGATAGCTTATATTTATGATATCGATGGTATGTTCCAAAGTCGACTTAACCCCGAGATGGTCGTTGCTCGCCCCGTTAAGCGCGCGCCTGACATCAAGGAGGTTAAATCGCTCATCGAAGAGCACTACGAGAAAACCGATTCTCTACGAGCCAAAGAACTTCTTGAGAATTGGGATGTCACGCTCACCAAGCTAATCCGTGTTATCGCCAAAGAAAAATACGATCTCGAAAAAGCCGAAGAGGAGCACGAAGCGGCTGTCGTTGTCGACTAGACTTTCTCAATTCTAAGAGATCGTCACACGGGGAGACTCAAAAGTCGGGCCTTTCTACTGTTGTTCACAACCCAGCTATCCGCATTTATCGTGGATAGTTTTCGTTACTTTTCTTATTATCTGTTGTGCCAATCGATTCACTTAGATCTTTTGAATGACCTCGGCTACCTATCTTTAATAGATTCTCTTTAAGTGGTGTCCCCTTCTAATTTGAGATCCAGAGAAAAGTGATTCTGACTATTTGGCACCAACTAGACGCTCTAAAATCAACTCGACCTTCGAGTCAATTTCCCTCATGGAGTGCGGTGATGGTTAAACAATGTTTTTTCCTCCCCTTGCTGCTTGTCTTACCGCTCTGTGCGCAAAAGCCAAATGTGGTTGTCATTATCTCCGACGATGCCGGATATTCCGACTGGGGATTTATGGATGACTACCTCCAGACCCTCAACCCGGGGCAACCTAAATCGACTGTTCCAACTCCCAATCTTGACGCATTACGTAAGCGCGGAACTCTCCTCACCAATGCCTACACCGCCGCGGTCTGCTCTCCATCCCGTGCCGCCATTGTCACGGGATCTTACCAGCAACGGATTGGCTACGAATATAATATCAACAATCTGACGGGAGCCAATGACGTCGATGGACTTTCGTCCGACGCCGTCACCATCTTCGACCGTATGAAATCCGAAGGATACACCACCGGAGTAGTAGGCAAGTGGCATCTCGGCGCACGCGCCAATGACAGCGGAGACGGCAATCGCCCCGAACATCAAGGGGTCGATGAGTTTTTTGGGATCTGGAAAGGATCCCGCAATTATACGATTGGAGCTGTGGGAGGATCAGGAACCCTACGTGAAACCTTTGCTTCCCCCTTCACCGACACTGTTCTCGAAACAACCCCACCCTGGAACACAACCAACAAATATGTCACCAACGCCTTCGGAATAGGTGCCGTGAATTTTATCGAGCGCCATTATGCCGATCCTGATCCTTTCTTCCTCTATGTATCCTTCACTGCTCCACACAGCCCCATCGGCCCTTCGCCAGACATCAATGATCCGCGACTAAGTTCGCTTACTGGCAAACGAAAAGACTACGCTTCAATGGTCCTCACCATGGACCGAGAGATCGGAAACATTCTGAACACTCTAGATGACCCTGCAAAGGACGGATCAGTCTCGCTCACAGACAACACGCTGGTCATTTTCATCAATGATAATGGAGGAGCTAACAATATCGGAGCAGACAATACCCCGCTTCGGAATTTTAAAGGCTCCATCTTTGAGGGAGGGACTCGCGTTCCCATGATCATTGCAGGAGCCGGCCTTCCCGCTAATTCCACTTACCATTCACCCATTCACTCAATCGACATTCTTCCGACTTGCCTCGAAGCCGCAGGTGGATCTCCTCCAGCAGAGATAGATGGAATCAGCCTTCTTCCCTATCTCGATTCAACTATTCCCGGCATTCCACACGAAGTAATCACGATTCGTAATGATACCAAAGTAAGCGTTCGTAAGGGCGATTGGAAGCTCGCTAAAAACGCGAGCAACTCTCCCTTCCTTCTTTTCAATCTTTCGGAGGACCCCGAAGAATCAACTGACCTTGCAGAAATAAACCCCGAAATTGTAGCAGATCTTCTAAATGCCTTCACCACCTTCGAAACCACCATCGATAAGCCACGTCATGCTGGACTCACCAAGGCACCTTCTTCCATCAACCTAAACAATGCTTTCGTTCTTGCTCCTCAAACTACACCAACAGGAACTTTTATTTCAGATCTCACACTTGTTGGCGGGGATTTACGCAACGGAAATTTTAATGCTGGCGGCGATGGCAGTGTCCAAACCTACGCTGAAACTCCATCTTGGGAAAATATTGGGACCGGGACGTTGTCCGAAAACTTCACTAATACCAGCCTCTCCGCCAATGGATCACGCAATGCCATTATCGCCGAATCCAACGCCCGCGCCGCCGGTCTGGATACCGGTCATACACTATCAACCGGGGAAATCTTCAGAGTGACTTTTCAATGGCGAGACGCCTCTAATTGGAATGATTCCTCCGATCTCGTCGCTGTCACTCTCTTCACAACATCTAATGACCGTATTAACGGGCCCCGTAATAATATTCAACGGCTCGTATCCCGAACATCTGTGAATAACTCGGCCTACCAAACTGAAAATTTCCTCTTTAATCCCATCATTACCAGTGAAGAAGGGAGACGTCTCTTCGTAGAAGTAAATGCCGCCCAAACTGGTAACGGATTCGCGCGCCTCGATGACTTCAAGCTCCAGCGTGGAATCCTCGGACAGGGTGACCAGCCTTCCCCTTCAGCATTCCTGAATTGGTCACAAGACTCCGCATGGATCGATCCTCAAACAAACTCACCAGATACCCTACTTAGCACTGATTCCTTTCCTGGCTGTATCCTAGAATTCCCAGTCACTCAGGATTTTTCTTACGAAACGAACAACGACCTCACTCGTATCAGCGACCTAACTTTTATGCTCAATTCTCTGCGCCTTACTGGATTTTTTGATGGAGCATCTCCACAGTCTGCTACCTTAAGCGGGTCTGAACTTTTACTCACTGACGACCTCGATAGTGCTCCTGCGAACTTAGCCCTCGAGGCGATGGGACCAGCCTATTCCTTTTTTCTGAAACAAGATCTCATTCTTTACCATGACCTCGAAATTACGGGGAACGGCAGTGCAGCCTTTGTTCTCGAAGGTCAAATCTCAGAGTATCATAAACCAACTAAACTGACGAAATCAGGCACCTCTAGCCTTCTCATTAAATCGTCGCCTAAACACACAGGTCCCACTTCCATTAATGAGGGAGAAATCATCCTCGCCGAAAACGTCACTCTTTCCTCCGAGGTGATCATTTCTGAAAAAGCTATTCTCTCTGGGAGCGGAACTCTAACGAACTCTCTCAGCGGCGCGGGTACTATCTCACCTGGCCAAGGAATTGGCACTCTAACCATTCAAAATGCCTCACCCAAAAGACTTCATCTCGAAATCGACGGCAATCAAGCAGACCATCTTGTCTCTACCGGCATTCTCGATCTATCGAACACCACCCTGAGCTGGTCCACTCAAAATCTCACCGAAGTCGTCTACCCGATCATCACCTACAACTCACTTATCGATGGATTTCGTAATCCCAACTTCCCTCCTCCAGGCTACGTCTTTGACTACAACTACCAAGTCAACAAAATCGCGCTGGTTCGCTCTGAAAATTCCTATCAGGTTTGGTCCCAGCAAACCCACGCATTATCTGGAGCAAATGCTCTTTTTGAGGCTGACCCCGACCTCGATGGTATCCCCAACGGACTTGAATTTTTCACAGGTAGCAACCCCGCTGAGTTTACCAAAACTCATCCACTCAAAGCTTCCCGAAGATCGAGCTCTACCTCCGTCAGCTATCCAATCTCGAGTTTGGGTCAAGCCACTCTCTTCCGACTTCAATCTTCAACTGATCTCATTAACTGGGACGACTCATTCCCCGGAGATCAATTACCTCCCGTTAAAGAAGAAAAACATTTCTATAGTCCAGGCCTTGGCAAAGTTTCCAAAAATATTACTCTTCCGTCGGACAAAATCCGCTTCTTCCGCTTCATTCATCGACCTTAAACTTCGTGTTCCGTTTTCTTCTCGCCGCCCTAGCTACCCCTTCCTTTGCCCTTCCCATATTCTTACCCAATCCCGGCGGTGAGATAAACGGAGGCACAGACCGAATGCTTGTTACTGATCCTTCGATCATCGGTTGGGAAGGCACAGGTCAGGTCATTAATGATCGTACTGATTTTGGCAATGGAGGCTGGCGGCTTTCGTTCGAGGACTCCGGCGAAATTCGCCAACTTAGTTCCCACCCAATCGAAACGGGAGCCTCTTATTCACTGCGATTCGATGCTGCCATATTTAGCGGAGCTTCCCCTAACGGAGAATTTATTCCTAATCTTACCCTCGTAGGACCTGGTATTCGAAATGGCGATTTTAACGATGACACCTCGCCAACCGATGGCCGAAACTACGAGCAAACCCCCTTCTGGTACAATTTAGAAAATGTGTCGCAGACCAACCAAGCTACCCGCTTCAACCCTGCCAACACTTCTCTTGATGGCACTCGTAACGCCGTTCTTTCTGCCAATAGCGCGCGACGTTTTGCCATCGATACCGGCCATGTCCTCACTGCCGGTGAAATCTTTCAAGTCACCTATCAATGGCGCGATGCTTTTAATTGGAACGCCGCTTCCAACCGCGTCCGTATCATTCTCTTCACAACCGATGATGATACCATTAGCGGTAATGAAACCGCTATTCAGAGCATCGATTCCAACCTCTCCACAATTCCAACAACCTACGAAACTCAAAGCTCGATCTTCGCTCCGGTTCCCGCCTCATCTTCGGGCAGACGGCTCTTTGCATCTTTTCAAGCGATCAATGGTGGCGGAGGATTTGCCAGACTTGAGAACTTTACTCTCCAACGCGGTCAATCGACCGGCGCTCCCGTCGATCGAAGCTTCACCGCCGAACTCTTTGTAAAAGAAAATGACGCCATCCAAACCGTCGCATCTCGTACCTACAATTTTAAATCACCCTCCCTAGGTTCCTGGTCTCACTACCACCTCGCCGTCCTTCCCGGGGCTCTTGACGCCCACGCCGGAAAACCTCTTGGCATTCGCTTTCGCGGCACTCCTACTCCGCAACTGAACTTCCAATCTATCGACAACGTTCGATTGGACTTTTGGAGAGCCAACGCACCTTCCGGTAATTTCCTCATTAATTGGAACACCACTCCAAACCAAGTCTGGCCAGGGCCCGGTTTTTGGGGGAACCGTCTTCACGATTGGCAAGTTCGAGATGGGCGGATTAATTGTATCCTCGGCAACCGTGATCGAAGAACGTTGCACAAAACAAACACCACCCTTCGGGGTAACGGGCAAGACTTCACCTTATCGGTTCGGACCGGGATCCATGCTGGGCAAAGCTCAAAAGGAGCACGGTCCGGCTTCATTCTTGGTGCCGGCCCCTCGCTTGATTGGCGAGGATCCCTTCTCGTTCACGACGGCTTGGGTAGAGACTTCGGGGTCTTCCTTGGCATCCAAGGTGATGGTTCCGCCGTCATCGAGGATATGACATCAGGCGGGGCCAACCTCCTTGCTGCAGGAGAACCTCAGGCCACGCTATCGAATAACACACGACTGGATCTCACCGCCATCTATCTTTCTGAAACCGGCACCTACCAACTCACTCTCGACGCCTTTGACCTAAATAACACCTTTCGAAGCCGCGCCACCGCCGAGATCCCTTCCGATCAAATTCTTGGTTCTCTAGCTCTGCTTTCTCACAAGGGTGCGAACGATGCCCGCTTTTGGTTCGACGATTTTTCAGGTTCCGGAAACGCTCTCAATCCTGAACCCAACCGGCATCTCGCCATCCTCGGCACGATGTATACTCTCAATCGGGGAACCCTGAAACTCACCGCACAACTCCCACCACTCGACCTTACCGATTCCCCAAAGCTCATTCTCGAAATCCGAAAAGAAGGAATATGGGAGACCATCGCTTCAGCGCCAGTCGACACCACTGATAACCTCTCATCATACAACGCTTCCTTTCGCGTTCTCGATTGGGATGATACTCGAGACAGCGAGTTCCGTACTACGGTGACTATCGACGGCTCTCCTTACCACTGGAATGGAACTATTCGCAAAAACCCAGTCGATAAGCAGAGTATTTCAGTGGCCGCAACCGCCTGCCAACGCATCACTGACGGAAAAATCCAAAATAACGGCTTCGACTGGTCCCCCGTCCTCCTTTGGCAACCTCATACTCTTGCCTTCAATCACATAGCCAAGCACGACCCGGATGTCTTTCTAGCTCTTGGCGATCAGATCTACGAGGGCCAACCCACACCCGAAGATAGCGGGACAAATTTCAACCGCCATCACGACTACCTTTATAAATGGTATCTCTGGGTTCTACAAGCTAGGGAGATCACCAAAGATCGCCCTACTATTTGCATCCCTGACGATCACGATGTCTACCAAGGAAACCTTTGGGGCGAAGGCGGAATCTTCACCAATAACCAAAATACCGGTGGCTACGATGAACCCGCCTCTTGGGTTAAAATGGTCGAGCGCACTCAGGCCCTCCACCTTCCCGACTCGGACCCTTACAATCCAACCCAACCAGCGCCTCCAGTCGCCCAAGGAATCCCCACCTACTTTACCGGTATGATTTACGGTGGTGTCGGCTTTGCGATCCTTGAAGACCGAAAGTTCAAAACAGGCAGTTCCAACCCACCTAGTGATCCTAACCAGCAATTCCTCCTTGGCACCCGCCAGAAGAACTTTCTTCGGACTTGGGCTGAGGACTGGGATGATCAGGAACTCAAATGCGTAGTCTCACAATCCCCTTTTGGAAATATCCGGACACATGCTGGCAGTGGATATGGATTTAACCTCAACGATCGCGACACCAATGGATGGCCAACTCACCGCCGTAACGAAGCCTGGGAACTTCTCCGTCTTTCCAGAATGTTCCAAATTGCTGGTGATCAACATCTTTCAACCTTCGTGCAGCACGGGATCAACAGGGCCGCTGATGCTGGCTTTTCTTATACCACACCAGCTCTCGCAAACTTTTTCCCCCGAGCATGGGATCCCATCAACAACTCCGCTGGACGAGCAACTTCTGTCAGTCCTTACAAAGGCGACTTCTTCTTTAATGGGGAAGGCACACTTCCCTCCGGCGAACCAAATCTAAGGTCTCAATTCCCTCATCATCTCCGTGTTCTCGCCGCCGGGAACACTCACCAATATTACAATGAAACCCGTAATATCTCACCAGCAAACCTCCACGACAGAGGAGCCGGATACGGAATCATTCAGATGAATAAAGCGAATCGTCAGATCACCTTTGAAACCTGGCCACTCCACGCTGATCCTGACTACCCATCAACAGGTTCACAATTCAAAGACTGGCCACTTACGATCTCGCAAACCGATAATGATGGCAGAATCCCAACCGGGTATCTCCCAGTAATTTCAACCGACTACAATCCTCCCCCGGTCCTGAAAGTCTATGATGAAACTAATGACGAATTGATTTATGCTATCAGAACTCGAGACAATCTCGCCCGGCCCCCAATCTACGATAACGCCAAGACCTACCGAATCGAACTCAGCGACGGCCGAATCTTCACGAACCAAATTCCAGTCACTCTTCCTGACGACGCATCAATCAATTCTTTCGACGCTCTTATCCCCCGTATCACACCTGGACAAAGCTCTCTCCTACGCTGGGACATTAATAGCGGTGGCACCATCACTCTCAATGAAGATAACGTGAGATCATTTACAATCGATGGGATTGGCTTTATGGAGGTCTCGCCACTGGAAACAACCACCTACACCCTCACTATAAATGGGACTATTTCACAGGCGATCGAAGTTCAGGTCCTTCAATTACCCCCTGTTATTGACCCGACAGCTGCCACAAATAATAGCCAAACAACCTTTAGCTCTCCTTATCAAGCAGGTGCCCGCGCCGAGCAATTCATGATCGTCAAATCAACTGACCTCATCAACTGGAGTCCTCTACCCGCCGCATCTTTTTCAAGACAAACGAACGGAACCACAATCACGGCAAAGCTCTCCTCATTCCTCACCTCCTATCCTTCTGTCTTCTATCGGGCCGAATGGAAAATGGGGACATCTCGCTAGCGCTTAGGCCAGCGATCAAAAGTGCTTTCTCAGAAGCTCGAGGCTCTTTGGCACTGCCGTCATGGGATCCTCCATACCTTCAAACTCAAGCGAAACATAACCTTTATAATTCGCCTTCTTCATAATCTTGCCAATCCGCTCGTAATCGATATCGAGCGTATACCATCTTCCTTTCCCATAGTAGGTCTTTGCTTGGAGCAGCACGGTATGTGGAGCCAATTGCTCAAGCCTCGCATAGGGATCTTCTAGGAAATTCCCAGTATCCAAAGTCACTTGTAACCAGGGTGACTTCACCGCATCAACGACTCTCATGACACCCTCTGGGGTCAATCCAAGGCCCCAGTGATTCTCCAAACCTAGAACCACTCCGCATTTCTCGGCGTAAGGCACCAACTGCTTCATCGACTCAATCACCCACTCAAATCCTTGCTCCTCAGTGTAACCTTCCAATACCGGCTCGATACCGCGATTCGCCATAAGTGCGTCAAAATCCTTGCTCGTCCCCCAGCGTCCCGTATTAATCCTCAGAGTTGGGATCCCCAAAGCATAAGCTTGTTCAATATAACTGATCGTTTGTTCAACATTTCTTCTTCGCACGATTTCCTTGGGATCGACAAAATCTTGATGGGTGGAAAAGCCCATCAAATCGACTCCTGCCATGAAGGCCTGACGCTTGATTTTTTGGAGCATTGAAGGTGAAAAATCCTTCATTTGAATTTGTAAGATTTCAACCCCGTCGAAACCCATCTTGGCAGCAAGATCAATGCACTTCCCAATATCTCGAAATTCATCCCGCTGGAATCCCCAGAAACTATATGTTGAAACCCCAATGGGATTATTATGTCCTTTCCCATGGCCCGATCCGGCCAGACAGGCAGCAGAAGAAAGAGCTAGAGAAGACAGCATTTCGCGACGTGAGTAATCTTTCATAGGCATAGCCTAGCTATTTTTACGTAATTGCGAGACTTTGATCTCCACAAAGATAAATTTGTCTGACATCCATCTTCCTTTAACATTTTCGCTGTGGCTTCAATCAACACCTCTTCTACAATCGTTCCGCGACAATTCTTAGCGGCCTTCATCCTGACAACTTGCTGTTTTTCGCTTTGGGGATTCGCCAACGATTACACTAACCCGCTCGTTAAAGTTTACGAGCAAGTTTTCATTATCCCCACCGCCCAAGCCGCCTGGCTTCAATTTGCATTCTACTTTGGTTACTTTTGCATGGCCCTTCCAGCCGCCTTTTTTATTAGACGATTTTCTTATAAAGGGGCCATTCTTGTTGGCCTTGCCCTTTATGCTATCGGAGCGCTCCTCGCCATCCCAGCAAGTCTCGCCATCTCCTTTCCAATTTTTGTCTTGGGATCTTATATTATCCCATGCGGGCTCGCCTTTTTAGAAACGGCCTGTAATCCATACATCCTTGCAATGGGTCCTCGTGAGACCGCGACGCAACGCCTCAATCTTGCCCAAGCCTTCAATCCCATCGGGTCTCTAACCGGCATGGCTATTGCCACCTTCATTCTTGCTCCCCAACTTGAAATCAACAAATTCACCGAAGATCTTGGCAAAAACGATCCGTCTGCCACCAAATTCATCTTCACTCCAGATTCCGATTTACCCGAAGGCGCTCGAATTGAGGGCGAAAATGTCATTCTTAGCGAAGATGTAATCGTTCCCCTTTATAAAGAGATTCCCATTTTCTCCAAAGAACTTCCTGGAGTTCTTTCGAGCGCCACTTCCGACGCTCTCAAAGGAATTAATGCAACCCAGCCCGAAGAATTTAAAAGGCTCCAGGCCGCTGATCTTGCAAATGTCCGTACTCCCTATCTCGTCATCGCAATTATAGTGATACTTTTCTTTCTTCTTTTTGCTTTTTCAAAAATGCCCACGTTTAAAAATACAGAAAAAGAAGCTCCCTTCCTTGAAATCACTCTTCGTATCTTTCGCAGAGGTCATTTTGCCGGAGGCGTGGTCGCGCAAGCATTTTACGTCGGAGCCCAGATCATGTGCTGGACCTACATCATTCACTATGGGATGGAAGAGGTTGGTTTGAGTCTGGCAGTAGCCCAGAATTGGAACATTGCTTCAATGATCCTCTTTTTGAGTAGCCGGTTTGTCTGCACTTGGCTTCTTCGCATTATCAATCCAGGCAAACTCTTAATGATTTTTGCACTTGGTGGACTTGGCTTCGTATGCGGGGCAATTCTCATCCCCGGCTATCCCGGCCTCATTTGTCTGGTTTGCGTCTCGGGATGTATGTCCCTAATGTTCCCCACTATTTACGGAATTGCCTTGGATGGCATGGAAGAAGAAGAAGCCAAACTCGGCTCAGCTTTTCTAATCATGGCCATTGTGGGCGGTGCAGTTGGAGCCAAAATTCAGGGCAATCTAATCACCTCGCAGGGAGTTCCTGTTTCATTCACGCTCGTAGCCATCTGCTTTATGGTTATCGCCGGCTATGGTTATCTTTCCTTCAACCAGTTTCATCCAAATCCCCATTTTGATCGGGGAAAAAAGAGTTGAACGTAATCAGCAAAACTAATCCGCCATCAGGTGAAATTGGTGCAACAGACTTTACCCGCCCGAGAAATCCATTAAGAATCGAGGAGATCGTGAAAACTGCTTGATCCCCACGCCCAGACATCCAAGCTTCAACCACCAGATGAAAACACACACTTCCTCTTATCCAAAACGAGGGTTCACTCTCGTCGAACTCCTCGTCGTCATCGCCATCATCGCCACCCTTGCTGGAATTGCACTCGTAGCAGTTCGCGCTGGGCTCTCCGCAGCTGATGCCGGAAAGACGACCAAGAACATGAAGGAAATCTACACCGCGCTTACTTTTCTTCAGTCCGAGGGGGTAAATACCGGATATCATGCACCTGATACTTTTCCTCCCTACAAAGGGAGCCTTCAAGACTCTCAACAAGCTTCTTTTGTATGGTGGGACTTGGTAGCAGAGCAAGTTGACGTTGCGGAGCCCAGTGGCTCTAGCTATAGGTGGGGATTACCATTTTCAGAAACGATTCTTCAAAACCCCCTTTCCAAGAAGAAGCTTGGGCAGGGAAAAACAGAATATGATTCACTCTACAATGAACCAGCTTTAAGCCTCGGAAGCTATGCCTACAATGCCGAGCTTGGTGGAGACGTCAGTAATGATGCCATGGAGGAAAATGTCTACAAGGTCCGCTTGAGCGCCGTCAAGGATGGCCCTAGCACAATCTATTTTGGCGAAACCGATGACAACGTGGAATCACACGGCTGGGTATTCAGTAATGTCAACAACGCACCACAAGGGAACCACAAGGATAAGGTCCACTGTTGCATGCTAGACGGACACGTTGAAGCGATCCTGAACAAACACCTCAAGGAGCCTTCGAGTTTTGAATTCTTCACGAAAATCAAAGATAAAAATTACTCGGCCAGGCCCTCCAATTAATTTTTCAAATTCATTCTGATTTTTAAAAAGGCGGCTTCAAGCCGCCTTTTTCATGACGATGAATTATGTAATAATAAACCATGCTTCAGTAACTAGAATTCACCTTGGGAATTTTCTAGAATGGCCCTA